>Ga0214923_10000934_pt1 | contig 42816 bp, 30 predicted proteins | sample LL1510_MetaG_FD_177993 | JGI IMG/M metagenome (GOLD analysis project Ga0214923, IMG submission 177993) | Freshwater microbial communities from Lake Lanier, Atlanta, Georgia, United States - LL-1510 | ecosystem: Environmental > Aquatic > Freshwater > Lake | place: USA: Georgia | collected... | reverse complement strand
CTAAGGCTAATAAACCACCCCCTAAATCTAAAAAGGCTCCCCTCTCTGATAAGTCTCAATCCGATTTCATCGCTAATATCATCTCTGATGCTCAATCCTCCCTTCCTTTGACTCCTTTGCAACCTCCTTCCCCTAAACCTACTCCTTCTCCTACTCCTACTCCTACTCCTACTCCTAAAGCTCCTAAGCAAAAACTACAAAAAAAATCTCCTCCTACTACTGATCCTACCCCTGAAGTTCTTCAACTATCTCTTGATTCGCCACCTCTTCCTCCACCTTCTCCTTCCGTAACTCTCCCTCCAACACCGCCTCCCTCTACTGATAACAAGCCGTTGACAATGAAGAAACCCAAAAAAGTCAAGAAGACTTCAGCGACTGATGAACCAACCGCATAAAAATCCTATATTACCATAAAAATAATATAAACATGTTACGACAAATAACTATATAAAAGCGCGAAAAATGTATAAAAAGGAGATAACCACCCTCTTTTTTATTTGTCTTTTCCAAGTATCCAGTGGATTACTTACTCCTCCACCCAATTTAATGAGGAACTCTTATTATTACCCCAAGGTTCCATTCACCAAACTCATCAATCAAATTGATGAAGATAAAATTACAGATATATATATCAGTAGCACTCTGGACACAATCATCAGTAAACAGAAAGAAACAGAGGGCTCCACAGAAACAGTATCAGACTCCTATTTGGATTATTCCACTACGAAAATCAATCCTTTTATCATAAAGACAGTGGTAGATGAATCTGTCAAACATAAAGTCAACACCGTTTTCCTTGAACAACCATCTTCATCCTTTATAGATACAGGGCTGAAGACCGCATTCGGATTCGTAGAAAGTTTTCTTATTCCCACCCTTTTTTTATCTTTTGTTATCTCCATCTTCCGAAACTCCAACTTTGGGCAAAATATGCCCCCTATTCCCGGGATGCCCAATCGGAAATTAGAGGCGGATAAAAAATTGGTATCTAAAATGAATATTTCTCTGAATAGTTTCGCAGGAAGCCCCGAACTTTTTGAAGAGTGTACTGAGGTAGTATCCTATCTCAAAAACGATACTCTGTATAAAATGGCTGGTGCGGAGATCCCCCGCGGAATCCTTCTTGAAGGCCCTCCTGGTACGGGTAAGACGCTTCTTGCCAAGGCCATTGCAAGCGAAGCCGATGCGAATTTCGTTTCCATTGCAGCGAGCGAATTCGTTGAACTCTTTGTGGGAATGGGCGCGGCCAAAGTCCGAAACTTTTTCAAGACGGCACGGGACAATAAGCCATGTATTCTTTTTATTGATGAAATAGACTCTGTTGGGAGACAGCGTGGGAGTGGGATTAATATGGCAAATGATGAGCGCGAACAAACACTGAATCAATTGTTGGCCGAAATGGACGGATTTACCGATAACGAGGGAATTTTAATCATCGCTGCCACCAATCGCAAAGATATTCTGGACTCTGCTCTTTTGCGACCCGGTAGGTTTGATCGCACCATAACCATTTCTTTACCCGATAAAGAGTCAAGACGAGCCATATTAGGCGTTCATACACAGAACAAACAATTGGACACGGGTATTAATATGGATTTGGTTGCCGAATTGACAAATGGGTTCTCGGGAGCCCAGTTAAAAAACCTTATGAATGAAGCAGCGATAAGCGCGAGTAAACGCGGTGAAGTTATAATAAAGGAATCCGATATTATGAATTCCCTGGATAAATTATTGGTGGGAATTGTGAAAAGAACGGACACGCGAAGTGACGAATCCAAGCGTCGCGTTGCCATTCATGAAATCGGCCATGCATTACTAGCGGCGCAATTCCGCGAATATTTTGAATTAAAAAAGGTCACTATTCAAAGCACTTATAATGGCGCGGGTGGGTATACAATTTTCAATGAACATGCGAATCTTACAGACAGCGGTCTTTATACGAAGGATTTACTTTTTAAGAGATTGGTTATCGGAATGGGCGGAAAAGCAGCGGAATCTATTTTTTACGGGGATGATCATGTATCGGTTGGCGCAGTGCAAGATTTGAAACAGACAAATTCATTGGCTCAACGAATGATTGGTAATTTCGGCATGGGAGATAAATTGGAAACTTTTTATAATGAAAATGTGGATAGTGAACGAACACCCTTTGTTGGACGTACGTTTGGTATGGGTGATAAATATTCGGACAAAACAAAGGAAACATTTGATAAAGAGAGTCTGTTTTTAGTGGACAAATCCTATCAATTGGCGAAAGATTTATTGAGTTCACAGCAGGATTTGATGGAATTGTTAATAGAGCGGCTATTGGCGGAACGCACTATGTATGGTTCCGAATTTATGTCTTTAATGGGGACAAGCGATAAATAAGCCAGGAGCCCAATGAAAGCCACATAGTGGCAATTTGATTCCCACCGTTGTAAATAGTCCACCTCAACGCATTACAGTGTGGCGCTAGTGCTTGGAAAGGGGAAAACAGAAATCCGGTTATTGTATTTGGGGTACAAAAGTAAACATAAAGATGTGCCGATGCAAAATGGAGGAAAACCCAGAATAGATAGAATCCAATAATGGGGAACAACTCTCTTAGAAGTGTGATAAATTCGGGTGATATTTCAGGGAGTTCCATTTTGTATTTATATTGATTATAACTAGCGTAAATGTTATGATCAATTTTCTGATTGAAATGCCAATTTTGTCATTTTTAATTCCAAAACCTCCATTAACGTATCCTCGTTTTTCTTTTTAAATTCTATCTCAGTGTGAATAATAGATTCTCCTTCATCGTCTGATACGTTTGCGAATTCTTCATCTTCCTCCTCTTCTTCCTCTGCGCCTTCGGTGTCTTCTTCCTCTGCGCCTTCGGTGTCCTCTTCCTCCTTTTTTTCTGATAACTCTTCGGATTCTTTGTTATTATTCTGGTCTGTTTCGGAAATCTCTTCTTCAGGAGCAGGCACCTCACTATCGGAACTAGATTTCTCTTCTTTTTCTGGTTCTTGTTCTTTTTTTGGTTCCTCTGATTTGGATTCATTAATATCTTTTATTTCAACTGGTTCTTCGCCTTCTTCCTTTTTCTCCGATTCTTCTTCATCTTTTTCCTCTTTTTCCTCTTTTTCCAAGGGTTCGGCTTCTTCTGTATTTTTTTCTTTCTCTTCTTTTAATGCCTGCTCTTTATTTGTAGACTCTATCACGGGATTATTTATAGGCGTCAATAATTCGTCTAACATTTTTTTTCTTCCAGTGATCGCATCAGAAGTAGTTTGCTTTACATAGTCTATCATTTCCCTAAACTTTTCATACATTACACTTCCTCCTTTCATCGTTCCCTCTTCTTGAATAATCAAGTCAACATCATTCGCAGTTGAAATTGCATTTATCGCGTCATTCATATATTTTTCCACGTCTTCGCCCTCTATCTTCAACAAATCATAAGAAAACTGGTTATCACTCATTGTTACATAATCCATAGAAGAAATTTGTATGCCGTTTTCGTGAAAAATTGATTCTGGTAAATGTATTAAAACGGATGACATAATACAATCTATTTTACAATGGTCAAGAACACGAAAGGTGGCAAAGGCGCGAAATCTATGGCCAGAAAGGGTCAGGGTCCTGGCGAGAATAGCTTCCTTAGACTTCCTACTTGTGCGGAAGAGCAATATGCATGCGTTACAAAAATGTACGGCAATGGGATGTGCGAAATTGTTACGGATGATAATGTCCGCCTCATCGGTCATATTCGTAGTAAATTTCGCGGAAGACAGAAGCGCCATAATATTGTTTCTGTCTTCTCGGTGGTTATGGTCGGGTTACACGAATGGGAATCTATTCCTAAGAATTGTGACATATTATGCATCTACGACGATATACAAATAGAACAATTGAAAACGATTCCGAATATTAGCATCCGACATGTGTTACAGTTGAGACAACAGCATACGATTAGTATTGGCGGAAATGCAGATCCAGATGACGAGTTGGTGTTTACCGCAGATGCGAATGAAAGAGAGGAGGCTGTCAAACAATCCGGTGCGGATGCTTCTTTCCGTCTAGAGGCGACGGAAGAAGTGAATATTGATGATATTTGATTGTAGTTGGGTAAAAAAATAAAAATTATTAGACATGTTTTTTTATTCTACTTTTTCTTTGTTTTCGCGACCGCTTTCGTTTCGTTTTTCGGAGACCCTTCTTTCCGCCTTTTTTAAGTTCTTTCATCCTTCTTTTCCACTCTTCAATGAGGAGGCGTTTTTTGTCATGAGATGGAAGATCTTTAATATTACATTCATCATTACAGTACTCCTCTATACTGTTTCGTAGAGCATAATTAACGTTAATGACTTTTAAACTAGTATAATCTTTTGTATTCAATAATCCTAATAATCCTAATAATCTTGGTCTTACTGTTTTCTTATCTCTTAGTGCACTCTTTTCATAGCTCTCGCCATTATCACATATAACAGGTTCAATCATTATGTTTTCTGTAATTGGGCAAATTATTCCAGATGGATTTTTTGATCCTTTCCATTCATCAATGAATTTCTTTAGATTTTTATTTGGAGTCAAATCTTTAGAATCTAAAGGTGCATTGGTTGATGGACTTGTTAGTGGACTTTTTGAATCTTGTAACCGTTTAAACCATTGTTGAATCGCTTTACGCTCATAGCTATGACCATCAATACATACAACAGGATATTCCATTAACATATGTGTTAATGGACATTCAAACGATGGGGGGTGGTCACATTTATTTGGCGAAGGTTCAGATTTAAGAGAATCAGATGAAGAAACTGGGTTAGAATGACATACATCCAGAAATATAGTTTCCCAATAACCAATAATAATTCCAGGAAAAAAATGACTATATTCCGGGTTTTTGAAAATAAAATATCTTTTATCTAAATATCTTTTCTCTAAATCATCATAAATTGAAACGCCCATATATTGGTTGTTATTAGTATAATAATGATCATTATACGGACCATTATACGTTGAATTTATTTTACCTTTGAACGTTTTGTCATAACCATAATCTCGTTTGAAATAAGATAAAATTGTCCCATCTCTTACGGATGCTCTAAATATTATACAATCACCAACCTTAAATTCCGAACCATTAATTTTTATTGTTTTATTTGACATTATTTCATTAAAAAATTCTGCCATTATTTCATTAAAAATTCAAACCTATAAGTTATAGTAACAATTTTATTATGGATGCAACTGCAATTAAGGTCTATCCGCGTTTTTTCAAGCTTCGCAAAATCCATTTGGATTCTGCTTCGCTTAAGGTCTATCCGTGGCTAGCTGCTATCTCTTTTACAGACGAATTTCATTCGTCCATGAATAGAGATTAAATATTCAATTCATGCATTTATACCACATAATTGAGACAGAAGAAGTGAATATTGATGATATTTGACCTAGTCTCTATTCCCAAAAAATATGTAAAAACAATATATATTACTCCTCGCATAATGGACGATGTTACCGAAAATGCATCAGGCGTTGCTACAGTTCTTTTAGTACATAAGGCTTTAGAACTTAGGAATAACGAAATTAAGTATATTAATTTCATCGCACAAACATTACCCAGTACAATTCTTACATTAAAATCTGGTTGTGAAAGCGAAATTGCAGAAGCAGATGCATACTACCTTTTATATTGGCATTTAGTAAAAAAAAAGGTTATAAAGAGCAAGATAGGGCTAACAAGTGTTTTTACTTGGGATAATATTTATACTATTGATAAGAATCAAATAAAAACAGAAAATTTAAAAAAGTTACTAGACGAAAAAGATCCAGAGTTTCCCGATTTTTTGAAATGCTATAGTATAGACCATAAAGAGTTACACACATTTCTAGAGAATTATAAGAACTCTCCATCTGATGAATTGAATTTTATGAAAGGAAACCCAAAGAAGAACAGCAAAGGAAACCCAAAGAAGAAGAGCAAAGAAAAAACTAAAAGTAAGGTCAAAGGAGGTCAAGCGAAAAGACGTAATAAATCGGCGAAAAAATATAACAAGTAAACTCGCGGTCTAAAGAGGATGCAACCGTATTTTTCTTTTGGCTCTATCTTCGTCCTCAAACAAATACATTTTAAACCGATAACTCTGATAGTTTTCCATATCCACATATGTATTACTAACCCGCGACAACATATTCAATTCGGGAATATACACCATATAATTCAGTATACCATTTGCCCGTACCAATTTATCAAAGATGATTCCTTGGAACTCGTGTTCTAAGATCTCAGGCATATGGAAGCATTTCTCCAGGAGACCACAATCCGTCTGGACTTTCCGAATAGACCGCATAGAAATGTTCAGATAATCCAACTGTTTTATCCAGTTCTCAATAAACCCCGATGCCTCCTCCGTAATTCGCGACACTTGGCCAAATGATTCCATAAAGATCATTTGATTCAATAGATCCACGAGGCGACGTATGGGGCTGGTAATATGTATATAGGATTGTTTATTCATGACATCGTGTTTCACTTGAGTTTCATCCGAAAAACATACATATTGTCCGATGGTATTATTCCATGTTTGTATAATTCGTCGGGTGTTTTCGTCCAGATGGGAATGTGTATGATCATTGGTCGGCGGTTGTATATAGTTCACTGATCGGAAAATACCAAGACCACGTTTATGCATTTGCGCAGCTACTCGTTCATTCATAAACACCATCCAATGTGCCACCAAATCATGACTATTTTTCACACTTGAATCTAGGGCGCGCGTTATTCGGAATAGGTCTGCATAGCTACCATCTTTATATAACATTACCGGGTCTTCATATGTGTAATTTTTCGCCACTCGTATCATGGCATTCTTAAAAGAGATGTCGCCGATTTCGTTTTCGGCATTGAGCCAAACATCCATGACAAATGCGAATCGGTCATGGCCTTCCTGTAAACTACACAATGCCTCGGACAAAATTGTGGGTAACATGGGCCTCCGATAATCGGGTAAATAGATTGTCGCCACCCTTTTACTAAGCGAATTCCACAATCCGAGAGTCTCAATCCATACATACACATTGGCAATATAGACGGATACTTTGAATCCACCTCCATCTAGGGGTCGTATGCTATATCCATCGTCCAAATCGGTGCTGTTTTGGGGGTCAATCGTGAAGACCCGTTCGTCTAGCCGTTTTTCTATTTGGAAATCGGGGTTCTCAAAAATCTGTTTTACAAAGTGTTTGGCATCTTGTTTTTGTACTCGCTCTTTTGTTTTTGTTGTGAGTTCTTGGATAGAAATATGCAGGCTTTTACAATACAGCTGATATTCGTAAAAAGCAGGCAAGCTATCTACTTCCCCGATGGTTTCCACGAGTAATCCCTGGGGGTGTTTATTTTTCCAGTGATCATAACGAAACAAAACATAACGGTTTTTTAAAACTTTGGAGAACCCGGTGGTTTTTATGTCATAGGGGACGAGAAAGGTAGGAAGGTATTTATCATCAGGAACGCATTTGTATAGGAGGCGCTTCTTGTTCTCTGTGCGACCATAGGTCTTATTGTTCTCTAAAAGCAAAACCCCGGGAAGTGATTTGCATGTTTTTACATACGAATTCACGACTTCTATTTCTGGGTTCTCTGAATCCGGATTCTTGATAATAAAATGATCACGACTCATGAGTTTTTGTTCTGTAGGATTTATCTTTGAAAGAGTCTCGTATATTGGGTCTAGATGCGCGATTTCCAGATTCGTATCGGAATGAAAAAATGCCCATGAGGAATAATTTCGGTCATGGATGGTAATTTTATAGGATTCGCACATTTTTTACAAAATGGATGTTTCGTTGATGAATAATTTCTCAATAAATAAATCACGGTATTTTTATGTTATTTTATACGGGAAATATATAAAATAACAATGGCGTTATCTAGATTTGACATTCCTATCCCAAATTTTGGATCTTTGCCGATGCTCGTAAAGGTTCTCCATATTTTTCTTTTTATTACCATGTTGATAAGTCTTGCCATCTTTGTTTTGGCCATGGGAATGAATTCGCGAGAACACCGACCTTTTTATTTTGCCTGGCAATTTCCTATGCTTTTAGCCATATTTTTGGAGTCCTATTACATGAATCCCAAGTAAAAGATAGCAGCTAATCGCGGATAGAGATTAAGGTCTATCTGTGGTTTTTAAGCTTCGCAAAATCCAAATGGATTCCGCTTCGCTTAAAAAACCGTGGCTAGCTGCTATCTCTTTCACTGACGAATTTCATTCGTCCACGAATAGAGATTAAGGTCTATCCGTGATCATTTCACGCAACAATATTATGACAATAAAATATATCCAGATAGTATTATTCAAAATTGCGAAATATTAAACTTGCACGCACCTGCGTTGATTTATCAGTGGGAATAGAATGCAACCAATAATTGTTTGTAGGATAATTGATTATACATAGATCTCCTTTATCCAACATAACATCAATATTTTCAAAACCATTCCGTTCAAATCTCATAATACGTGATTCTCCAAGTGAAATGCTTGCTATTTTTGTGCCTTCATTCATCTCTTTATCTTTATGAGGTTTTATGCCAACTTGTCCTGAATTATATATTTGCAGAACACATGTATTATATTGTTGTTCAGTTGTTATAGATATTTTATCACGTAATTCTTTATACTCTTGTTTCCAAGGATTCACTGGCGTTTTTATAATTTTTCCTCTAATTGTGATTATATATTCTTTTATGTCTCCATAAATTGTTTTATTTCTTTTTTTTGAAGGTTGTCCTGCTTTTGTCAGTAATGGATTTTTCACATGGACAGGATCCGTTAAAATGGTCTCTAATAACTCAGTTGAAATATTTTCTTCCAAATATTTTTTATAAACAACTATGTTTAATTTGTTCAAAGGATTAGAATATTGTTCTATCATTTTTAATCTGTTTTCGTGGACGAATAGATATCAAATAGATCAATTTTATTGTTTTAATCTCTATTCGTGCATAAATATATTTATGCACGAATAGGATATGGGTTATCATGATTTTTGTATCCATTTGGATACAAAAACACGGATAGACCTTAAAGTTGATATGTTTCCGTTAACCAATCAACGAGAACATCCACTTCGCATGTAATAAACCCATGAGGGAATTTTCTTATATTCAGAAACTGGGGCCTATGCATCTGAGGAGTCTTATAGAAAACATAGGCTCCGAATTTCCCCTTTCTAACCGAAAGATGGGGCGTTAAAATTCTTAGCACATTTTTCTCTTCTTTTTCTGGGTTCTCTAAAATAGAAATAACATCCGACAAAACAATCTCCGTCAAGGGCTTATCAATCGTTTTTAAGCTTTTGGTTTCCTCTCCAATTTGAACATAGGGTCCAAACTTCCCTGTCTTCAGAATAACATCCTCTCCATTGTACTTGCCTAGGTTGGCATTCTTGAAATCCATGAGTTCTTCCACTGAATATTCACCCGGTCGTTTCAGACGTTCCAGATCTATTTTCATATCTTTTTTCACGGGTAGAAATTCCAGAGTACCATCATCGCGTTTGAAACGAATAACGGGACCATATTTTTCAAAAAGCAAATCATGTTTATCGTCCAAGAGATAAACCTGTTTTTCCAGATTCTTGGCCGACTTTGCAAGTTCTCGGATTTCGTCGTCACATACTCTACAAATATTCGCCCAATCGGCGTTTAAACCTGCGGAGATTTCATCCAATTGTTCCTCCATAGATTTCGTATAATGATAGGCAAACAGATGATCAAAATGTTCCACAAGGAATTCCAGGGATAAAATGCCGAGGGGTTGAATGACCAATTTTCCGCGTTCATTTCCGAAAGTTCTCTCTTTTTCAGATCTCTTGATTTGGTTCTCTGTAAGAATAAATTCGGAACACGTCATCTTCTCTCCTTCCAAGTCCATTTTCTTCACATAGCCACGGTCTAGAATGGTTTCAATGATGGTTGCAAAGGTGGATGGCCTACCAATTCCCATGGTCTCCAATTTATTCACCAATGTAGCTTCGGTATAATGCGAATGGCGATTATGAACAGTGACAACACTTTCAATCTCGGAAAAAGCGACAGGTTTATTCAAGGTTCTCAAATACATGAGTTGTGTTGCCGCGTTTTCTCCCCAATGGCAATCTCCGACAATTCTCCAACCCAGAAATTGTGGTATTTCTAGAGTATAATGATACAAAAGATCATTAGGAGCAGTAATGCTAACCTTGATATTATTGGCTTTAGACTCTGCCATACAGGATTCAATGGAATTAAGACGTATCAATCGGTATAGTGACATGAGTCGTTTATTCTCATTAGGTGGTATTTCGGCGATATCCAGGTTTGTCACATGAATGGCCTCGTGTGGATTCGTGTCATCTGTATTTTGGAGAACCTGAAAATCCCCCACATATTCCGGCTTTTTCCAGTGTCTAATAATAAAGGTTCTCATCTTTTCCAAAAAAACGGGAGAGTATTTGGTACTATCGGTGCGCATATAAGTGATAAATCCATTTTGATAAAGGATTTGACAAAGCGACATGGTCTCTTTGGGAGACATATGAAGCGAATTACTAGCAATTTGTAAAAGCCGGGAGGTGTTGAAAGGCTTTGGTGGCTGTGATCGGGATTCTCTTGGAGAACCTAATGACAGAATATGCGGAAAATCGCGGGATTTTTCCAAAAAAACGGCCACTTCATCGGGGTTCTCAAATTCATGATTCAATATGAATGAAAAGTTCTCCGAAGTAAACTTACCGGTCGTTTTATATTTGTATTCCATCTGGGCTGCCTGTTTTTCTTTTTCATTATCATAAACGAGTCGTAGAGCAGGAGTCTGGCATCGCCCGGCTGAGAGCGAATTAGTCTTACTATGATAGAGATATTTCCATAGAAAGGGTGAGACTTTATAACCGACAATGATATCCAGGACTTGGCGGGCGATTTGTGCATTGACCAGCCCCATGTTTATTTTTGTGGGGTTTTGCACGGCGACCAAAAGGGCCGGCTTGGTGATTTCATGAAAGAGAATTCGCTTCGTGGTTGCAATGGGTAATTGAAATACTTGACAGATATGCCAAGAGATGGCTTCGCCTTCGCGATCGTCATCACTGGCCAACAAAATATTTTCGGGAGAGAACTTGGAAATGATTTCGCGCATTTTTTCAACATGTTGCTCTTTTTCTTCAATCATAGAGAACCTGGGTATAAAGGTCTCCTTTGTATCAATGGATTTTAGACTTTCAATGTACCGGATATGACCATTGGATGCGATGCAGTAATAATCGGCCCCCAAATAATCCATGATTTTGTTGCATTTAGAGGGAGATTCAACAATGATAAGATAGGTTCCGGTTATGGGGCGGTTTTCTTTGATGGGGGCAGAGGTTCTCTTTTTATAAAAATGTTTGGGGGGCATTGTATCTTATTATAATATCGCCGGCTTGTTTTTATTCTCTTTATGCGCTTTCAAATGTTCAACGGTGTAAAAATTGAAGACGATTCAAAAAATCAAAATATCCCATATTGCAATGACCACTCCATTCAAATCTGCAGTGAATCCAATATTGGCAAAAAACGAGGTTGAATTTGCAGACCTCGTAGTCGGTAAAGAATATTTACTGGAATACAATGTTTATAATACCAACAAGACAATTAAGACCAAGGGGGTATTCATTCATCAAAAATGTCTTATTGAACCGTACATTGTCACCTACTTTCAAACAAGTAAATGGATCTATCCACAGATGTATCATGAGGCAAATACGCGTTATTATACACCCATAACTCATGTATTATACAGACTATCATTAGAACGACAAGCATTTGCACAAAGTATCAACAAATTATCAATGGACCGAAAAGGAAAAAAAGGATGGCGTAGATGCTCCAATAAAAACAGTCTAGGTTACGAGCTAGTAAAAATATATTATGCGACCAATGAAAATCATTTAGAAAATTGACTCTAAAACCATGATAATAGTGACAGGAACAAACATGATCGCTGGAATTATCAATAAAAAGAACGCACTGAAATCATTGTCGGATGCCGAGTTTGAGAGGATTTTGCCACTTCTCGCACAAGAACTAGAAACCCATGGAATCCTCTATGAAACTTATACAGATGAAGAAATCAGCAAGGACTGGAAACTGCTCTGTGGAAAACCATCAACTACGGGTATCACAACAATTTCTGCCACAGCAACTGCGGGAATGAAAGTGCTAAGAAAACACATGCGTCATTTTCATGAGGTTGCCAATCATAAAGGAAATTCAGTGCGCTCATTATGGAAGAAGGAGAACCTGGAAAAAGCCATCCGATTTAATAGAGGGAATCATTCAACTCCCTATGCATCCGAGATCATAAGGTCTCTATCTTTTACAAATGGTCTAGGGAAAGTGACGATGTATAGGCCATTGATGGCGAGGAATGTTGTGGCACATTTTGGAGCAAAAACAGTTTTAGATGTCTGTGCAGGATGGGGTGGGCGGATGATCGGGGCCAAAAGTGTTGACTTAGACGACGTCCATTACACAGGAATAGAGCCCAATACAAAAACATATGCTGGATTATGTGCGATTCGTGATGAACTGGGGCTATCGGGCGTGACCCTCATATGCGAACCTGCGGAGAAGGCCCTTTTAGAAATGCCAAAAGAAATGAGGTTTGATATGGCTTTAACAAGCCCGCCCTATTTCAATCTGGAAATCTATTCCGACGAATCTACACAATCGGTTGGACAGAAAGATTACCAAACATGGATAAACACATTTTTGAAACCAGTTATAATAGGAGTCATTGGAAGAGTGAGATTTAGTGGTTGGAGTGTGAAGAATTTCAAAACAGATAAGCAATATGACTTATTAGACGATGTAATCAGAATTCATAAAGAAAACGGATGGAAGCAATTAGATGTAATGTTTACAATGTCCAACAGTTCTCGCCCAGGAGGAGGGGGGGTGAAAAAAACGGAGGAGGTTACCTATATCTTTGTGAAAGAATAAGTTTAGGGTCGCAAACAAAATAATATGACTATATATTAATTATAACCAAAGATGAATAGATTTAAAAAGAAAGGGGGTGATGGTGACGGTGAATCAGATCTATCGGAAGATGTGAAGATGTTGATGAAATATTATAAACAGCAATTCCTTAGTGGATTATTATTGTTTATTTTTACTCTGGTGCATATTGTGATATTCATTTTCTTATACCAAAAAGATCAAGAAATTCCGTGCTTTCTGGGACTTATCATGATACATAGTCTTATGTTTGCATACACATTCAATTTATGTCTTATTTATTTCAAAGATAATGGAGAAGGAACAAATTACATGAAGTTCATCTGGGCATCAATTATGATCAGTATGTCAATCAAATTTTCTGCACTTGTTATTTTTTCATTCGTATTTACAAGATTGTTTCGGCATCTTCAAACGGCCATCAATAGTGGTGGTTCAGTAAAAAATGTCTCGCAACCGCTTGACCTTCTACCCACCCATTTATTTAAAACACTTCATGAATATTTCAAACCAATATTCATAAGCTCGTCGTCTGCAATTATTGTTATGTTACTATTAATAACACTTATACCAACTCTCACGAGCAAGGGTGTTCGTTTAGACTATTTTTACGGGTTAATGGGACTATTGGGTCTCTATGCCGTTGGCGCAAGCTGTTATGAAGTCTTTTGTTCCAATCTATTTTTAGAATTGAATAAGAGGACACCAACATCATTCGCATAATAAAGTTTATGTATTTCTACGAAAAAATACATAAAAAATCAATACCATTCTTAGAAATGAAGTATTACGAAACCCATTTTGAAGATTATATTCATGCAGTGGAAGAACACAATATCCATCCTGAACTAAATTCATTTTACACAACGTTACCTTTATCAAAATATAAACTAGAGAACTTGATACTGCATGGACCTGTAGGGATTGGAAAATATTCACAGGTTCTCTATTTATTGAAACGGTATAGCCCAAGTGATCTGAAATATGAAAAGAAGATGACGATACAGACTGAAAAGCAGAATTACATTTATAAAATCAGCGACATACATTATGAAATTGACATATCATTGCTAGGGTGTAATTCAAAGATCGTATGGCACGAACTTTTTTTCCAAATTATTGATATTGTTTCTGTTAAACATGACAAATTCGGTATTATATTATGTAAAAATTTTCAAACTATCCATAGTGAGCTCTTGGATATATTCTACAGCTACATTCAACAATACAACCACTCTCATACCAATATTACCATCAAATTTATTATTATTTCTGAGCAAATTAGCTTTCTCCCTTCTGCTATCATTAATTCATGCAAGATTATAAATGTCCGGCGTCCTGATATAGCCAATTATGAGATAATGATACAATCCAAGAATAACCATTCGGTTCAACACATTCAACAGATCGGCGTAGAAGGGATTATTAATTTAAAGGAAATACATTCATTCGCTAGGTTAACAAGTATCAATGATTTGCCGAATGACCATTTCAACACAATATGCGACGCAATTATTGGCGAAATAACCAAAAAAGAAAAAATAGAATTTACAAACTTTCGTGATATTTTATATGATATTCTCACATATAATCTGGAAATATCGGAAACTATCTGGTTCATTCTTAGACATCTCATCGCACGGAATTTATTAACACCCTCCAATGTTCATGATATTTTACAGCAAGAATCGCTATCGTTAAAATATTACAACAACAATTATCGTCCCATATACCATTTAGAGAGTATTATGTATTATATAATAAACAAAATTCGCGGGTCCGATGAATTATGAAACCGCGTGCTATTATTTGGATTTAAATCGGAACGAGGAAATTACAAAGGAACAATTGAAACGACAATATAGATTAAAAGCGCTGTGTTTTCATCCAGACAAGAACAAAGAACCTGATGCCAACGAGCAATTTCGGAAAATTCAAGATTCGTATGAGTTTTTGCAGGCAGACTTGTTATGTGATTCGGATTCGGATAATGAATATGATCTTAGCGATGATAATGATTATTCTCCTGTTCCCAATAGTTATAGCAGCATATTATCTTCATTCATCGGAAGATTCATAGGTTGTGAAGATATAAACCCGTTAGTGAAACTCATTTTGCAAAAGATTGCAGGGAAATGCGAATCAAAAACGATTGAAGTGCTAGGAAGGCTTGACAAAGAGCTTCTAATCAAAATTAATGGTATATTGAAAAAATATCGGGGGGCTTTCCATTTATCCGCACATTTTTTTGATAAAATAGATGAGTTATGTCTGGAGAAAATGAAACATGATGAATGTATCATTTTGAATCCGGGATTGAACGACCTGTATGATAATATGCTATATCGTTTACAGTTGGGTGGCAGTGAATATGTTGTCCCACTTTGGCATCATGAATTAATGTATGATAATAGTGGGACGGATATTTATGTGAGGTGTTATCCTATTTTACCGGAAAACATATCCATTGATTATCAGAATAATATACATGTGCAATTAAACTACAAGATTGCCGAACTTTGGGGAGTTGATTCTATGCGCGTTACGGTTTGTGATAAAAAGGTGGTTTCTTTTTCTACGAAAGATTTGCGGTTAGTAAAAAAACAGACCATTGTTTTACCAAAAGAGGGTATTTCCCGGATTAATACTTCCGATATCTTTGATATTACCAAAATGAGTGATGTGATTTTGCATATTGAATTGGAACAGTAATGAACCGGAACAGTAATGAACCGGAACAGTAATGAATCGGAACAGTAATGAACCGGAACAGTAATGAACCGGAACAGTAATGAACCGGAACAGTAATGAACCGGAACAGTAATGAACCGGAACAGTAATGAACCGGAACAGTAATGCACCCTAACAGCAGTAAAAAATATTACAATTACTGGATTGTAATATTTACCTTTTCATTTATTTTAACATACACACATAAACAAAATTGATCTATTTTTCTTCTATTTCATCTTTTCTATTTTTTATAAAGTTATTGTTATTCAGGTCGTCTTCTTCTTGATGACCTTCTTCTTCGCTGGCTCACTTGCGGCTGCAACTGCTACTGGTTCTGGAACAGCCACCTTCTTAACCACCTTCTTGACTGGTGCCGTCTTGACTTCCTCTGCTGGCTCAGAATCCTCTGCGTCAGGTTCCTCATCACTATCAGGAACAACCGTAGACTGCTGTTGAACTGGCTCGTCATCCTCCTCTTCTTCCGCATCATCGGGTTGTGTTGCAGGTGTTGACTTGGGTTGCTGAGCATCAAGTGTCTGAATCTCATCTGTTGACAATTGCACATAGCATCTGTCATAAACACTTGAGACTTCCATAGGCTTCACGACTACTTGATTCAACTTCCAAGTAACACCCCAGCCCTTTCCACCGAACCAGAGACCACCACATTGCAAAACACATGCAACTGTGCTATCCTTGGGAACGAAATCCAAAGGTGTGTGATTCTCATTCTCACTGGGAAAGAGACGATTCTGCTTGGTGTCATACACTTGAACTGACCAACGACCGTTGTAGTTGGGAACCTTGACACTCACAGTGGGTGCCTTGGTCATATCGGTTTGCTTGGTCACCTTATCCTTGGGATACTTGATGAAGGGAAAGAAGTTGTCTTCCACGACCTCGCGAGTCTTGGCCTTACCGAACCAGAGCTCGGAATTCTTCACTGCTGCGTCAATAATCTGCGATTCAAATTCCTTAAGTTTTCCTAAGAACTCACGCGTTGCTGGAGTCTCGTAGTCCGCATTGGGGAAACGGAGAGACATCTTGAACTTACCGTCTGCATCGCCCTTCTCATCCACAAAGTCGGAAATTCCCCAAGTCTTTAGAAGAGGGGTTGAAACATGAAGAGAGCGGTTGGTCTGTGCACTGATAATGTTGATGGATTTGGCTCCACGCTCATTGATCTTGGGTTGCATAAACTTGACCTTGGGAACATCCCACTCGGAAGAAGAGAGAACAATAGGTACGCTTTGAGTTGACATTTTGATTGGAGTAATAGTTTTGGAGTAAAGATTTGCTTGTGCTTTTGCGTTTAGAATGATTGCTTGTTGTTGGGGGTGTAGTAAATTATAGGGTATTCTCTTTAATTCAATTTTATAAAATCAATTTCTCAAAATCACCACTTTTTAAGAAATTCGGTGATCCCATTTTTACAAATTTGTAAAAGTGGAAATGGGGGGATCATTTGTGACGCTTCTGTGTTTTTTTATAACGTCGTTTTGTGTGCCTTGACTTATATTTGCGTAATCCACCGCGAGTGTTGGTTTTTGCAGAATCACTGCGACTGGAGGAATTTGCAGAAGCACTGCGACTGGAGGAATTTGCAGAAGCGCCGTCACTGGAGGAATTTGCAGAAGCGCCGTCACTGGAGGAATTTGCAGAAGCACTGCGACTGGAGGAATTTGCAGAAGCGCTGTCACTGGAGGAATTTGCAGAAGCGCCGTCACTGGAGGAATTTCCAAAAACACTGCGAAGGATGGAATTTTCAGAAGCACTGCCTCTGTGGGATTTTACAAAATTTTCCCAATTTATTTTTTGATTTCTATGACTGAGTGGTCTTCTAGGTGGCGGTGGCGTAAGTTCAGTTATATTGTGCTTTCTTATGGGAGCGCGGTCAAGTACACGTTGTTTATATTCTTGATCTATCTGCTGACGGATATTCTCGTCACTAGATTTTTCGGCTAGTTTTTTCATCCTATGTACTCCTCTAAAAAATTGTTTACGTTGTTTACTTGTCATATTCTTGCCAAAGTCGTCATCAAAAAAACTATGTTCCTCATTATAATAATCGATCAAATTGTTCATTCTATAAAATAATACGAGAAATTATGCAAGGCGCTAGATAGTCTACAACTCCCCCCATAGAGTCTACGACTCCCTAAAATATCAGGTTTGCCTTTCCCGAAATACACGAACAGTTACCATGTAATTTAGAAATGCGCGTCCAACGATTTATAACACCACGTTCAAGCGATAAAATACTGCAAAAATATATATAAATAAATATCTATAGATGTTATAATAACCTACATTAATAGGAAGAACATGTTTTCAAAACCTGTGCGAGAAAATGATAAACCGCCATGTAAAAAAAATACAACAACAGAGAACCCAATACTAAACTACCGAGATTTCTTTAAGAAAGGGATTGTGTTAAAAAAATACAAGGTTCCCGAGTTGAAAACAATTGCTAAACATCACCGTCTTCATATTACCGGAACAAAAGGTGTCTTGATTGAAAGAATTGAGAACCTCTTCACAAAAATGAAAAGTGCAGAGAAAATCCAATGCATTTTTAGAGGCTGGCTCGTGAGATTCTCTTTTAAAATTCGTGGGGAAGCATTTAAGGACAGGTCTTTATGTGTGAATGACACTGATTTTTGTACTCTAGAACCCATAAATGAAATACCATTTGAGTATTTTTATAGCTATCGTGACGAAAAAGACTTTATTTATGGTTTCAATATCAGTTCTTTGATACAATTGTTCAAGAAAAATCAAAAATTAGAGAACCCGTATAATCGCGAACGAATAGACCGACAAAAGATTTGCCAGATTCTCTTCTTGAACAACATCATTCCGATATTATTTGCAGAGAAAGACGAAAATCACATAAAAATTATAGCAGAAAAACCTATAGAGAATAGAGCACAAGAGGCCCAATACCTATCCAATTTTTATTATCGTCCACAGGTTTTATTAACCCAATCTGAAATGAATATGGAACTGAGGACAAATTTACAGAAAATCGTCTCATCTAGAAATATGCCTATTACGCGAAGAATACAAGAATTATTCATGGAAATAGACCGATTAGGAAATTATACGCAAAGCAGTTGGTATAGCTCTCTGAACAGATCGGAATATGTCAGGCTATATAGAACATTGTTTGACATTTGGTATTACCGTGGGCATATACCGAGAGAAATTAAGAATAAAATTTGTCCGTTAATAGACCCCTTTTCAAATATTTTCAGCACACGGTTAAGTACATTTGAAATTACTTTAGATCAAATTCAAGTGATATGCACGACTGTCATTGAAAATTTGATTTATTCGGGAATAGATGAGGAATATCGTAAAATAGGAACATTACATGTATTATCGGCATTAACACTTGTGTCAGGTCCTGCAAGAATGGCAATGCCATGGCTTTACGAATCAATCGTATTCTAATTTTTAGGGATGAAAATTTATAATATCATTTTATTTTAATATTATAAAAATGGTAAACGTAACAATTCCTCTTGGATCAAGAGAAGTCCGTATTGATGAATTCGCGCCGTCTGGAAAAAAAATTGTATTTAAAAATAACGGAGGTACTTGCAAATTTTATGTTAATAATAAGGGTAGCAAATTTTACAAGTGTGATAACGGTAGAGTTGCCACAGAAATGGCATTCAATATAACTAATTACAACGCCTCACTTAAAAATAATATTTACTATATTAGTCATGGCAGTGGTAACAGTAGTCTAACTGCTGATACCGGTTCCATGCCAAAAGATCCTCCTCCAAAATCATTCGTAGTTCAAGCACCGAAATCTGCAGCAGCTTCAGTTAGTAGTTCGGCTTTTGGTTCGTCAGGAAATGCAATCGCAAACCAGGCTATAAATAATAATCAGGCAGCAGCAGCGGCGGCAGCAGCAGCAGCAGCAGCAGCAGCAGCAGCACTCAAAGCGACATCTCAAATCAGTTCATATTACGTAAATGCAGTAACTGAGAATGATAATGCAAATAAAATATACACTAGTTTTACTTCTACTTCTACAGTATCCCCTCAAACCGATTGCGATACAATATATTCTACACTTGCCGATAGTTTAAATAAACTTTTATATTACAATACACAAATTAATAATTATATTACTACTAATATTAACGCGAATGTTATAAGTACCAGCACATCAGTAACATATACATTTAATAATAATAATACAACTATAACCGTTGGCGAATTACAGTCAAGATTATCAAGTATGATAACAACCGTTACTGGATATCTTACAACTATCAAGTCATCCGGGCGTTGTAGCTATAGTAATTTAACTCAAGAGCAGCAGTCAAATATATATATAAATCAAAGAAATCTTGCAGTGTCATTGATTTATGACATATCAAGTTCTGGTGGTGCAAGTAATCTCCGTGATAGTAGCATGATTGATCATAATTATTTATCAACTGCCTATCTGTTATTACCGAATATTATTAACACAGGTAAATATCTCACAGATTACAATTATATTTCAACCATATTATCCAACGTGATTGATAGGAATTTACCGATTCCTCCCAACATACAGCCGTTAGTTGAAATTACCCCCTATCCAGTGAATGAACCTTCCAATCCATTAATTACATATTCTGTAACCAATAAATCTCAACAAATTAAAACACAAATTACTTCCAGCAATGCTTCTATAAAAAGGTTTTATTCATCTATAGACTATGATAATATAATTACTGACTTGGACGATACTGATCCTTCTGTCTTTGAACCTTATGTTACTTATATAAATGATTGCAAGAAAAGTATATCCGACATAAGCAATGCATTAATGACAGTTACAACCAATCTAGTAGACGCAAGTAACGCAGTTAGTGATTTTCAAAAATACAGAACAGGATTTGTGTTTTATTCACAAAATCTAACGAATGCAAATAGTAATTTGCAAAATGCAAAAACAGATTACACCAATGTATACGCAGATTATTCCTATGTATGTAATAATATTGGTTATTTTTTGGAAACAGAACTAATAAATGTTGCTTCAAGTGTATTAAATAATTCAATAACTGTAATGAATTCTCTTTTGATTCAAATGTCAGATATATCTAACAATAAAAGTAATGATGTTGAATTCGTGTCATCTTACATTGAAAATCCGAATAATAGTCTCATTGATGATATTACTGATATTGCATTGTCAAAAATAAAGGAAATTCATGATACCAGTGATTTTTATAATGATTACATTATTCCCGGGTTAAAATACGTATTTTCTAACATTAAACCCATTCCCATGTCTGTTATTGTTAACCAATATTCTAATACTACAACGACTCCTATAAGAAATACAACACCAAACCCTACAACCGCACCTTCAATGCCAAGATTAATTATATTACCAAGTAATGTAGATTTCAATATGAGAATATCAAGTTATTCAAAAACGATACAAGATATAACGGAACTTGCGTCTAATATTAACAGCAATATTATTGAAGCAATGACAAACTTTTTATTATCTAGTAAAATAACGACTATTACTGCATTCAGCAGTAATATAAATGTCATGGAAAACAAGGTTAGTGGCAGCAATGACACTATAAGAAATGATTTATTAATAATAAATGATCTGAGTTCTAATTTGTACGGCGGATTCAGCTATTCAAAGAAAAAAAAATACCATGGCGTTATCAATGATTTCAACGACTTAACGCCAGAATATATTAATAAATTAAACCAGATGCATGATATGATTAACGACGAAAATAATCATTTAATTAGAAACAAGGTTGATACTGTAACCCAAACTCAACTAAACAATTATAATAGCGAAAATGGAATGAATACTGAATACTATAACAACATCGCTTTAGTTATCTACGTCATTCTCTTTGTAATTGTGTGTTATATTTTCTATTCCATTCCTGATATTTCTATCTATACAAAATTATTTAGTATCCTATTCATAGCATCTTATCCTTTCTTTATTTATCCATTAGAACATCTGGTCTTTTCTATTATTTCGTCTATCATCTACTACCTTTATAACACTATGAAAGAAATTTTCGTTCTTTTTTCCATTAAACTTGCATAATGCTTATTCACAAGAATGGTTTTATGTTTATAAATACCGGAATAATTTATAAACATATAATAAGAAAAGCATGTCGTCACCAACTATATCTTCACTAACAGAATCATCACCAACTATATCTTCACTAACAGAATCATCACCAACTATATCTTCACCAACTATATCTTCACCAACTATATCTTCACTAACAGCATCGTCACCAACTATATCTTCACTAACAGCATCGTCACAATCAGTATCTTCAAAAACAGCATCCTCACAATCATCATCCTCACAATCATCATCCTCACAATCAGTATTGCAACAACCAGCATTGCCACCACCAGTATTGTCACAAACAGTAGCTTCTGTTTCAGAAGCAAAAAATACATATCTAATTTTAAAAAATCAGGTGATTGATAAGATCAATGCAATTTTATATGATTACAATGGAAAATATAGTTATTACCATATTTATAATCCAGCATACACTCTGACAACCGCTGAACTAATCGCATACTCAGATCAGATAGGAAATGCACAAACTTATATCAAATATACTGCGCAAGTTACTCAACAGTTAATGGATAACTTACTGAAAACAGGAGCATTTTCAAGTGGAATTGCCCCGTCTACCCATATTACGGATATGAGCAATTGTGATGGTAATATAAATGTATTACAAGACGCCATTTCAAAAGTATCTTCCAAAGGTTTTATACATGTGTCCTTACCGTATCCAATGGTTAAAGAAACTCCTGGGAGTACAGATTTATCACCATTAGCTTCAATTATAGATTCTAGCTTGAATGCTATTGCGAATTTTATATATACTAATATAAATCCACTAGAACAAGAGTGTTCAAAAAATCTTAATAATATATTTTATAATTATAACAATGATTTATCAGTTACATCAGGATTACAAAATATCGTTAATTATCTTTCAGATTCACCATCAGCTGATGGATCAACAGCATATGATAATGGTGAGACAAGTGCAAATGATTTTGCCAACCTAACATTTGATAATTTAAAATACAATGATATTTCCGGCATTATTATTGATACTTTTTATTGGTTTCAAACCAATTCCGCAAAATATTTATCAAATTTTGACAACTGCTATAATTTTATTTCTAGCCAAAAAATTGAGGTAAATAATCTACAAACAGACGCAAGTAATTGCATGAAGATATTTAATGCTTTATTAGAAAATGGTCCAAATTACGTCATGTCAAATAAAGAAAGTATTGTTTCTAACATTTTATATTTTAACAACACGTTTATTGGTGTAAATGTAGACGCCTTGGAATTTTTATCTTCAGTGAGTAGAAATCTATTGGGTTTCATAAGTTCTATGGAGAAATTACACACTGCGATAAAAACTTATTTTATTGCTAGTATTTCATCCAATGATTATGATGCATCTGATATTCTCAATGGAACAACAGATTATGAAAATACATGCAATCTTATAAAAAATTTAATGTCTTATTTAAAAAATTGTTTTACAGCGTTTAACTCAAAAACCACATCTACGACTGCCGAGTCGTTTGATTGCACAAATACCAATACAATTTTATCTATAATAACGAAGTATAGTACGAATCCTTATATAAATTATAATATACAATCTGGGCAAAATGGACTTTTCCGCTATTCTATATTTGCCACGCACATCAATGCGAGTATTAAGATTATGATTGATAATTCAAAAGAAATTAGCGTTGCAAAGCTGGGAATATATAAGCAAGATTATGATGCTCGGATGGGGATTCTAAAATCCCAATACGGATCAAATGCGGATTTAATAAAAAAAGTGTATGAACCTCAAATCGCTGATCTCTCCGGTAAACTATTTATGTGGAACGAAAAATACGATTCGTTAAATACAAGTTTTCATAGAAAAATTTACGAAATGATGGGGGACATATTTTATCAAAACGATAAAATATCCAAAGACACCACCGATATTGTAGACCATCATATAATGGATGATAACAATTCTTCTTTTCAGCAATCACAAAACAATGGCCTAAATTTCATCCATTATAACTTACTAATCTATATTTACTACTTCTTACTACTCATTGTGAGCTATATCTTATTTTTTAATAGACCGGAGATGTCATTTTATTTCAAGCTTTTCATCTTTACCATTATAGCCATCTATCCGATTTATTTTTTAACTATTATTCATTACCTATATGCCAAAATATCATATTATTATTATCTAATTGTTGGAGTTCCAAATAATGATAACGAAGTTAATAATATAATTAGCCTTCCGACAATGAGTACAAAAGTTTATAATCAAACCGTGTCTCAGCCCGATCCTCAAACGACTACCCAATAACATCTAGTACCGCTGTTCCTCAAACCACTAGACCAATAACATCTAGTACCGCTGTTCCTCAAACGACTAGACCAATAACATCTCGTCCCTCTACTAACTAAAAACCCATGACCGCCAAACCTAAAATTTTGCTTCTGTTTGCGATACAACTGTTCAATGATTCTATAACAATCATGTAAAAAATTACTTACTATTTATGGTAAGTAATTTTTCCCTTCCCCATTCTACATTTTGGACCGGGACAATAGATAGACCTTAAAATACTTGGTTAGCTGCTATCTCTATTCGTGGACGAATTTTATTCGTCCACGAATAGAGATTAATGTCACACCGCAAAATTATAATTCCTCCCCATGAATATCCTCATATTCTTCTTCGGCAGTATCATTGAATTGTATCTCATCACGCTCATACCGAATCTTTACACCCAACCATGACTGATTCTTCTGTGCGCCGAACCGTTTATCCATAAATATATGTACCTCCTTTGGACTAACCGCGCATCTACCATAAGTTGATTCATACCATATTCTGAACTCATTATTAAGCTCCGTCTTCTTGATCTTTCCAGTAGACTCCACCATAATCTTATCCTTAACAAATTCCGCAATATAATCTTGGCTCTCACGATACTTGTTACTCGCTGCCAATACAATATCACAGTCCTTAACATTACCGTCGGTCTCAAATGCTACATTTGTCAGCATCGCGGCGAAGACCTCCTTCCAAATCTCAAACTTTTCTTTCAAATCCTTGTCAACCTTGAACTGAAATGGTTTCACTGGATCACCTTGAACCGGATTCTCAGTAAATAGCGACTCAAACGGCACATAACGAATACGACGCCACGTTCCATCATCATTACTCTTAACCTCCATTTCCGTGTTTGTGCAAACTGCTAGTGTGAACTGTGGACGGAATTCCAATGTTTGAATCATATAAGGCGCTCTAGCCTGTATAATATCTCCACCGGTCAACGATTTCATTTTACCTTCATTTATTTTATCACCCTTTGATGGCTCTTGCATAACCGCATAACGTTTTCCCTTCAGTTCAATCAACTCGGGTTGTAAACCACCAATCTTTGCACGCTCTCCCTGAATCATAGATAGAGGAACTGATCCTGCATATTTTCCGAGAACTTTACTCATCAATTCCACCAAAACCGATTTTCCATTTCGTCCGGAGCCGATATACATATTGAAGGTCTGATTCTTTCCCGAGCCAATGAGAACCGACGCCAAATGCTCCCACATATATCTACATAGTTCCTTTCTTGGAAATAATTGATTCATAAAAGCATTGAGTTCATCTACTACATCCGAATACTTGGACAGGTCTTCCACAAAATCAATATTCGTACACATTGACAAATAGTCTTCCGGTAGGCATTTACGGAAAACCTTCTGCTTGAAATCCACCACACCATTCTTGAAGCAAAGCAAATAAGGATTCGCATCTAGTTTCTCCAAGAATTCCTGATCACGGTCAAAGAATAGCTCCATTGCCTCCGTCATAATGTTCTTCTTGTCGTTGGTTCTCGCTAGTTTCTGCCAGATGTCAAAGATCTTTTGGCTACGAATCTTCTTTGGATTGTTCTTATCCTCATCATTTGAATCCGCGCCAGGTTTTACTACAGCATTTACCGTCATATCATTCAGCACATCCTGGAGTTTCTCATGATACATCTTTCGCATCTCCTCTGAAATACGATTTCGTAGGGTTGTACCAGAATCTACCTGATGCCACCTACCATTTTTATTTTGATACCAAATCTTGGATGTAATACTCACACAGACGAATTCGCTCTTGTATGCTTGATAAAGAACCATCGCCAGATCATAATCCCCACATCCGGGCTGTTTTTTATCACTCATGGCATATACGGGCGAAAACAGAGTTGCCTCAATGAAATGGTCAATGCTTGCCTTGCGAATCCTCTCATATTTTTCGGGCGCATGTTGTTTCACCCAGTGCATAATAGATCGCTTCGTCAAGCCATTGTCCAATTTCATGTTCATCTTTTGCCATCGTTCCACAATATCAGGAATCTGCGTAGCATAGTGAAATCCTGGTGATTGAGCGCTCATTGCCGCCCAAACTACCAAGAGTTTGTCTATCTCATTCGGCCGATTGACCTCTGGTGATAGTGCCCATTTACAATTAATGTTCTTGAGAGCCCATCCCACGCGCATCCATTTGTCATAAGATCCCTTTCCATAAAAGGCTTCTGGAAGTGCCATTGTTAGTTCATAAGCCTCCTTCAAGTTATAATCAGCAGTGGATATGGAGTCCAAGAATGCTTCCACCCGCTCATCCAAGTCCTGTTTGGTTCTAATGGAAAGAATACTCTCAATTGTGACATCGGCGCCGAAAGTTTTCAATATGGCTCTTGAAGCTGGTTTCAGAGTATTGGCGATTGGCTTACCCGAACCATTCGTTAGGCGCTTGTACTCATTATACACCTGGATAAAATCGTTTTTAAAGAGGAATGTCGGGTGCTTGTTGTATCGCACCGAAAGACGAAAGAGATTCTTCGCGATTTTAAACTCATCCACAGGTATCGGATTCCACGAAAATTCTCCATCGCTAGTGTCATAATTGATTTCGTATATTTTTGTCAGCGAATAGGTCTGGTTATTTGGTTTTCGGGAACCATACAACTGCCAATTCGTGTTTCCTAAAGTAATTCCTTCATCAAAGGCCTTATCCCAAGTATTTGTGATTGGAAAATCCGACCATTTTTCTGTAATTACCGGGATAACACGTTCGCGAAGAATCGTTTGAACTGTTCGGTCCGCCTGGATCTCTATCAACATATGAATTCCATCTTTGACGATTTGCTCATCTTCTAGAATATTCACCTGTGGTTTTTCCATGATAAAGATGCAAAATTTACTGTCATCGTCAAATTGATAAATACGCTTCAACTCTCTCAAATAGGTATCTACCAGATCCTCAATATGGTCGGTTGTATGAATGCGTTTCGTTACAGACATATCATAACGAAAATCAATATCAACGACGATGGGGCCATCCGTATCCCGCTGTTTTTCCGTCAGATATTCCGTATTTCCTTTTGCTACGATATCCTGTTGATACAGAGTCAAGAACTCTTGATACTCCTCATCGCTGATATGATAACAACCTCCCTTGATATCTTTTTTGTCTCCAATTCGTGTATTTGTAATGACGATTCCCGGATTCTCTTTTTTATTAGCATAGTGTTTCCGCATAAAGTCATCAAAGTTTCGGTACTTGGAGACCGAGATCGCCATTGGATAATATAGATATATATTTATTTTTAGATGGGTTTCTTGAGTTCAATTTTCCAGGGTTTCAATATGAAATGCAGTCAATTTTTGAATGAATGATGATATGTTTTATTGGTATGCAATAATGCGTATCCTGCCGACTTCAATTTTTTCGCTTTTTGTGAGTTTTGGCCCTTTTTCCGCCCATTCTTAGACGTTTTGGAGCTAATCCAATTCTTTCCTGAGAGTGCGACCGTTTTCTAGATTTTGATGATGACATTTTACGACTCATTGTTTTAGAAAAATTGTCATTTTCTTCATCATATGCATCACTCTGTAAAAACGATATATCAGGAAATCTATCCTTATATGGATCTATTTCTCCATCACCGCGTCCCCATATTCTGCAAACCAACATATATTTGTCCTTATTTTGAATTTTGCTATACAGCGTTCGTACATTGTATAATCTTTTGCCCATTGATAATGTAAATGGCTCTGTTATCTTATCGTAAAGACCCTTTGTAATTATTTTCACACGATATATTCCTACAATGGCATGTCTTGGAATAAAATCCTTTACGAGAACCTCGCATGATGATTTTGCTCTATTATCCGCAGTTGCACCGTATCTATTGTCACATGTTTTTGTTATGTAATCATCCATATCCTCAAAATAGTAATCATCAAATTCTATTTCAGCATAGGTTGCTGATTTGTCTAGAGGATTTCCGCTAGTATTTGAGCAATACCATGCAGCGACTTGTTCACTTTCAGTAGTAGATATATATCTTGATTTCTGTATAGCACGAGAACCACTATTTATATGTTGTCCTGGAGTGATATAACAACACGGTTTATATTCTTCTTCTGGACATCTATCGCATTGTGCTGTAATTCCTTCACTAAGCAAATTTGGTAATTCATCTGTTCTCAATGCGCGAAAAACCTTCATTACTAATATATTTGGCGAAAAAAATATATTAGTAATGATATTACTTATAGCTATTCATTGGTAAAATGATAGATCTATTGACTAAAATCCCGCATCATAACCATCCTCCGTGTCTACACACATCGTCTCCGACTCCTTCTTAATCGCCGATAAATTATTACGGATCTGTATCTTCGTCTTTGAGCAATTCGCCGTAGGATCCTCCATTGTACCAAACATCTCATCTATATCACCGCGCTCCTTCTCCAATTCCGTCTCAGGTAAGTTCGCCATCTCCTCCATATCCAGAACTATTTGGAATGATCCCGTCCCGAAATACCCCGCCTGTCCCATCATAATATTCGCCGAAACGCCACGCATATGATCAAACTCTGCATGTCTGGAAGCATTCAATAAGACCTCCGTATGGACCTCAAACGTGGATTTGGAAATCGGACCAATATCATCATTCAGAATACCCGAACGGAAGATGGAAACCATGTTTTGCGTAGAACACATTCTGTCGCATAATAGGGATGTATGATGATAGTTGATATACACATCACTAAATTCCATCACCTCTACCAATTCATTATAGAGAATCTGACGAGCAGCTTCTAAACCAAGGACCTCGTATATTTCCTTGATATCATTACAATAAGTCCTGGTTGAGTCAATATAATCCAGTGCTAGAACATCCATCAAATTCGTACCCGTCGTATCCAGAATCCAGACATCCTTTTGTACAAATTGATCCTCCGTCTTCACCACATAGTTTTGTAGCTTTCTGGGAGCCACATTCACAATTCCATTGATACCACGTAAGACAATGTTATTCAAAAGCGTATCTTGGAAATTACGCAGCAAATAAATCTCATCGGATTGGTCTAGAGGATCACCGTTTGACCTCGTCTTCTTACTCTTATTGAAAGCGTTTCCGTTGAGACGAATACGGAAGACCAAGTTGTCGTTATTATAATCGGAATAAGCACAAGAGATTTCATTTCCATAGTTGGTAGTAATGGCGAAGTGAATATCATCCATCGTGATGTTTTTATCCAAGAGAAGTTCTTTATCCATTTCAATACGAACGATCCACTTGGATTTCTGTGTTCCTTCTGCGGTTTCTTCTCCCAGGCATTCCTCCACCATGTTCTCAAATTCATAGTATTGTTCTAGTAAGATCTGATCGCTGAGAATATTGGTGGATTTCTCCAGAGGATCAAAGCAAATTTGTACCGACTTGATGACATCCAAGAGTCGGGTGTGTTCCAACATATTGGCATATTTCGTCGCTTTTTCCTTATCCTGTTCATCTTGGGGTTTCAAGTGAACCGTGAGTGAGGGGTTTTTGGGATTCTTAGTTAGACGGAGAATTTCTTCAATGCGAGGGACACCACGCGTGACATTTGATTTGGAGGCCACACCAGAAAGATGGAACGTATCCCTCAAGCATAAACCGTTGTAGCAATCAAAGTTTCGGGTATCTTCAACAGTTAAATCGTAGGCGTATTTGGTTGTATTTTGGACCTCTTCTATTGAGACAATCTGATCAAACTCAATGTCGGTGAAGCGACCCATTCGGTCTTCCATTACCAATTTTCCGTCTACAATATTGGGAACAGTCAAATCTGACATACAATAATCGTATTTAAATGATTCATTGAGTAGATTTTGACAATTCTCTTGCTTTTGTGCAGGTTTCATATTCAAAAGTTTGGCCAGTTTTTGCGACTGTTTATTTGCAACAATAAGCTCGTAATGCTGTTTGATATTTTCAGGCAAAGTTCCGCGATTATTTTTTTCAATCTTCTTTGGTTTATAAATCTTACTAACAATTCCCAAATTCTTCAACATTATTTGAACATTCATGAGTAGGTTATGCGAAACTGATGTCATACCAATGGTCTCAGAACGATACAAATTCGTCTTATTTGATTTACTTCGGTGAACGCAACCATCTCCACCAATATACGCATCCAGAAATCCGAGAATACAGTCGTGGTTTGAAAATACGATCTTATCTGAGACAAACTTCTTGTGACTTAGATTGCCACACAGATTGGATAAAATTCTACACAAGACCGTATTATAAATACGAATGTCTTGACTTGACCAACCCTCTTGAATCTTGTTTTTATGAGTATAAATTTTTGTAGTGATATTATGTTTAACGCACCAGCGCTCAATCGGCATTAAATAATCGTCGTCATTATTGGAAATAGATACCTGATGTTTTGTCATACATCCTTCAGCACAATACGCACCTACCAAATAACCAAAGTCATAATCCAATGCAATGTTTTCGGGTATTTCATAATCGCACATATTTGTTAGTTTCATGTATACACAACCCGATTTGATCTTGCTAGATGTTTTGGTTTTACGACCAGAATTAACCATTGTGCTAACCAATTTAACAACAGAATCGCTACGAGAATGAGGAAGCGTAAATGTTTTGTTTGCGTGATTTTTCCACCAATGATGTTCGTGCATGACTGCTTTTGCCTTTTCCAAATCAGAACCGTAAAGGTATTCGGAAGGAGGTAATATATCACGCAAATTCAACTCCGAAATTTCAGAATATTCCAACGTCTTTTTAGAAACAGGCAAATAGTCCCCGACATTCAACGATTTACCATTAACACCCTGAATCTTACCATCAATCAGTTGTAGGAATGACTTGGCTTTCGTTGCAATTACCTCACGATTACCTGCTGTAATGACTCGTAACATAGTATTTGTTCCATCTTCATTAATAACAGGATGTTGTGTAACCGCTTCAATTCTTCGCCATACTGTCTCACCGTTCTCGGTGGAACTAGGGACTTCGTAGTAATCAGATAGTTCAGCATATGTAGTGTCTTTATCCTCCATATAATCAATCTTAGTAGAGCGTTTGATTTGTTCCGCAGTAAACGCGCCTATTTGTATCTTTTTTATTTCATTCTTTGCATTTCTTACCAAAATTTCCGTCTCATAAGTCACTGAGTTCAACGTGAGCTGTGTAGTAGGTTCACCAATACTCTGTCCCGCAATAACCCCTACCATTTCACCCGGATGCACAATCGCCTGCTTGTATTTCAATATAACCGTCTCCAATAGAACGGTCAGTGCCTGTTTATTGAAGCGACGCTGAATCAAGAGTTCCTTCGGATTCAAATAATAGAAATACAATGCGCGGAATAGAGTGGTCGGTGGAACGAAATAAATCTGGGTCAGTTTATCAAAATACTCCTCAATGAGTCGGAATGCCTCTAGAGGCGTAATATCCAAGATGGAGTTTTTGTTAAGAGCGAGTTGTCCATGAATATTTGCAATCATGCTCTGAAACGCCACCGGAACTCTCACTGTATTATCATTTTTCTGTTGAAACACATGGGCAACTAGTTGATCGCGATATTTTGTCATCATTGTAATATATTCACGGCATTTATCTTGCGCCTCTTTGCGTTGTTTTGTCAACCGGGTCTTCGCCCCCTTGGCATAAATAGCCAACAAATCCGAGCGCTCATCATTGACGCCTGGAATATCATAACACAAATAAATATCCTCCAACGTCATTGCCACCAATGAGAGCGACTGGTTCTCCGCTTTGGTTGAATCAAAACCATCATCACCGTAAGCGAATTGGACAATACGACCCTTATTATTACGCACGGTCATATCATATTCCACTTTCAAGTCTTCCAGGCCCTTGATCAATCGCCTCTGAATGTATCCCGTTTGCGAGGTCTTCACTGCAGTATCAATCAAACCGATACGACCACCCATTGCATGAAAGAAGAGCTCAGGGGCTGTCAATCCCGAAATATACGAATTCTCAATGAAACCACGTGCATTCGGTGAGTCGTCAAACTTACTATAGTGCGGGAGCGTTCGGCTATCAAATCCATAAGGAATGCGCTTGCCATCCACGTTCTGTTGACCCAAACAGGCAATCATCTGTGAAATATTGATCAAACTACCCTTGGAGCCCGACTCCACAATCATCAAGAAACGATTGTCTTTACTCAATGAATCGCGTGCCTTCTTACCTGATTGCTCCGTCGCCTTGTTCAGAATATTATTCACACTCTGCTCAAACTCCGCATTGTTCGTGGCCGCAGTATTGTTCTCAAACGTTCCGAGATGTACCTTCTCAATGAGCGTCTGCACCTCCTGTTTTTGAACAGTAATCACCTGAATGATACTATCCTGCGTCTTCTTATTCGCAATCAAATCACTAATACCAACACTGAATGAGCTGGACTTCATGTATTCGGTAATGATGTTCTGTAGGTCATCAATAAAATTCGCCGCCGCGAAATTGCCATAATCATTGAATACACGATGAATGATTCCCTTGCTAGTAGAAGCCAAAACGGATTTCTCCATCTGACCTCGCAAATACTGTCCGTTGCGAATTTCCAAAACATTATTAGAAATGGCTGCGTCTTCCGAATCCTTGAACAGCTTCGTCTTATACTTCAGTGTAAGGGGAGGAAGGATTTGTGAAAGAATATCAAAATTACTAATCTTATCACCGGCTTTCAAAAGAGTCGTAGGATTCACTCGGGGAAACATCATGAGTAAATTCATCGCTTCACGCTGTGTGAAATTGATCTCAGGTCGTGAGAACCGGTAAGAACCGAGCAGGGAATCCTGATAAATACCAATAATGGGAGCATTCGCCGATGGACTGATCATCTGATAGGGAATCGCAGCCAAATGACGAAGCTCCGTCTCCGCCAATACATTCTGTGGCAAATGCATATTCATCTCATCACCATCAAAATCCGCATTGTACGGCTTGGTGCAACCCACATTCATGCGGAATGTGTCGCCCTTTTCCATGACTTTGACAATATGACACATCATGGACATTCTATGCAGAGATGGTTGACGGTTGAAAAGGACGGCATCGCCATCCATCATGTGGCGATGAACGACATCACCATTTTCCAGACGAATCGTATCGCGGTCCACATAACGGAGCGAAATGTTTTCACCCCCGCCCCTTCTCTCTAGAATTTTCGCACCCGGGTAAACCTCCGGACCATTCTGTACCAGCATCATCAAGAAATCGCGATTACGATCATTCACAACCACGGGCTTTGTAATATTCATCGCGATTTTCCGGGGTACGCCCAATTGCTGAATAGACAGATTCGGGTCGCCTGTAATGACCGAACGGGCACTGAAATCCACACGCTTACCCATGAGATTACCACGAATACGGCCATTCTTGGAATTTAGGCGACTCATGATGCACTGGAGAGGTCTGCCCGATCGTTGTGCCAATGGCACTGCCCCCTTCACCTTGTTATTCACAATCATCGCAATATAGTACTGGAGGACAATCGTCATACCCTCAATCACATTAGGCGACGCATTGTTATTGATCTTATCCTTCAAATCCTTGTTTGTTTTGATAATGTTCATGTAAATATGTGTCAAATCATCCTCACTACGCTGTTGTGCGTCGTGTTTCACAGATGGTCTCACTGCGGGTGGGGGTACCGGAAGAACTTGACAAACCATCCACTCAGGACGAGACCAAAGAGGACTAAATCCCATAAAAGTAATATCCTCGTCCGAAATTCGCTTGAAGATTTTCAAGATAATTTCGGGTGTAAGTCGCATATTAATAGTCTTGGATTCGCGCGTTTCGTCAGTAGTCTCCATATTTTCCCATAGAGCGGTTAGTGTGGACATTCCGTCCAATTTAATTTTATCGGGCTGCTTACATCCGCATCCATCTTCTATGGATTCTCCGCATCTTTTTACCTTTGATGCTATCTCTTGAATATAATGCCAACGATCCTCGGAATTCATATTAAGAACATGTCTATGTACGTTTTTATTGATTCTCAGCTTACTGCATTTGAAACAGATGCATTTGGCAATTTTTACAATTTCTTTAATATGCTGAATGAAGAATACCGGACGTGCGAGTTCAATATGTCCGAAATATCCAGGTGTATCAATATACGTAAATCCATCAGTAGGACAGATGAGACCGGGTTCCAAAACGCCCATACGAGGATCAAATAGACCTCCCACTACTGGCTTGTTTCCAATATAAGTATCTCGCGAGGTAATCTCAACAACGGAATTTTTACGGATTTCCTCGGGAGAAAGCATACTAAATTGGACGCCAATAATTTTGGAAGGCGGGGTGGCATTCTCCATTCTATGCAATGATTGTTTCGTTGACATGTTAAAATCTATATAAATACGGTTTATTTTTTTATATCGTTTGGATTCAATTTTTCATTTGCGATTGCATTGTAAAACTATGTTTCATAAAATTGAACAAAGTTTTTTCGGGAAATGGTTTAAACAAATTGCCCATTTATACATATAATCAAACTACCAGTTATTACTATCTATCTTTTCTGTCAAAATGCCTATCAGTAAGAAATCCGCTATCTCCGATAAGAAGGCTCGCCTTCGTAGAAAGAAGGATGATGATTCCGAATCCGATTCCGAATCATCTGTGGCCGATTCAGAAGACATTTCTCAGTCAGATGAAGAAGACGAATCCGATGACGAGGAAGAGTCTGAAGAAGAGGAGGAGGAAGATACCGAAGACGAAGATTCTGATTATGAAACATGCAGTTCTACCAGTGATTCTAGTTATCATCCACCTAAAAGAAGCAAAAAAAGTAAAAAGACGGAAAAGAAACACAAGAAGCGTGTTGTGGAAGATTCCGATGATGAAGAAGAAGACGAATCCGAAGAAGAAGAGGAACTAAGTCCGGAAGAAATCCGTCGCTGTATTTCCAAGATATTTCCATCCAAATACATGTCAGAAAAAGTCCATGCCGACGAGGAGAAGAAGAGCAAGAAAAATAAATCCAAGTCCAAGTCCAAGCGTTCCAATCGTCGTCATCGCAAACATGAATCGGACGAAGAAGAAGAAGATTCTGAAGACGAAGATTCCGAGGAAGACGCAGACGATGAGGCCGACGAAAATGAGCGTCTTTATGACATCATATTTACTCAACTCGGCGGGAACGATGGAGAAGAGGCGTATGACGATGACGGTGACGATAAAGACTGTGATAGCGATGACGAAAAAATGTTCATGAAAGAATCATACGAAGAGGTTGAGAAGCCGACTATCCCTAAGAAAAAGAAGGCGAAGAAGTCAAAGAAGGCAAAGAAGGCGGACAATGAGGAAGACGATAAAAAGTCCGACGAAGTAACCGATGTAGAACAAGAGTACCTAGAACTTGTGGAGACCAAAAAACAGTTGACTTCTCAGCTCAAGAAAACACCCAAGAGTAAGATTCTCATCAAGGCGGTCAATGAGTGTAATCGTTCCATCAAAAAGCTTGTCAAGAAGGCTCGTATTCGTAACGCCAAACGCTATCATAAACTCATTCATGACGATAATAAAAATACGAATGAGGTTGACTATTTCAAGAAGAAGTTGTCCAATAAGGAGCAGCTACAAATTATGCGTGATCTGAAGGAAATCAATGCCCATATTAATATTGATAAGCCATATCGTCTCGCGCTTCTTGAGTCCAAAATGCCAGCGAAGTACAAGGCCACGGCTCTACAGAAACTCAATGTTCTAAGAGGGATGTCTTCTGGTGATTCCGAGTATTATAAGATCAAGGATTGGGTGGACACGTTCATGCGTATTCCCTTCGGACGTTACAAGAGTCTATCAATTACCATGGACGATGGTCTTGAAAAATGCCATGAATTCATGGGTAATGCGAAGAAACAATTGGATGACTGTGTCTATGGACTCAATGATGCCAAGTTGCAGATTCTACAGATGTTAGGCCAGTGGATAGCGAATCCGGGCGCAATGGGAACGGCCATAGCTATTAATGGCCCCCCCGGTACAGGCAAAACCTCGTTGACAAAGGACGGAATCAGTAAGATTCTTGGGCGGGATTTTACATTCATTGCCCTTGGTGGAACCGGAGACGCCAGTTTCTTGGAAGGTCATTCCTATACATATGAGGGTGCAAGATGGGGTAAAATCGTCCAGATCTTACTAGAGAGTAAATGCATGAATCCGGTCATTTATTTTGACGAATTGGACAAGGTGAGCGACACTCCCAAGGGCGAGGAGATTATTGGAATATTAACACACTTGACGGATACTACACAAAACTCGCAATTCCACGACAAGTATTTCGCGGATATTGATTTTGATATGAGTAAGTGCCTCTTCATCTTCAGTTATAATGATGAGAGTAAGATCAATCCGATTTTGAAAGACCGTATGTACCGTATTCAGACCAAGGGATATGATACCAAAGAAAAGGTCATTATTGCCAAGAAGCATTTGTTGCCCAAGATTCGTGAGCAGATCAATTTCTCCGAAGAAGATGTTGTCATTTCTGATGAAGTCCTCCAATATTTGGCATCAGATACGAATTTCAGTAAGGGCGAATCCGGTGTGCGAAATCTAAAGAGATGTTTGGAGATTATCTATACCAAATTGAATCTCTTCCGATTAGTGAAGCCCGAGGACAACCTATTTGCCAAGGATATTGATATTGAGGTGTCGTTCCCATTCACAGTGACGAAGAAAATAGTGGATGTCCTGATTAAAAATGAGGAGCAGTTGAACCAGAGTATGTTGGCTATGTATTGCTAAAAATGACAGGTAAGTATTTGCGTGTTGCGTGTTGCGTGTTGAGTCCATTTATGTTTGCATAAAAAATAAAATGATAAAAATCTTTTTTTTGATTTATTCCATTGTTTGGCAATAAATCAAAACGTGGTTCGGGCATTCATTCTTTTATGCACTACTCATTCCAATTTTACTGGAAGCGCCAGTCTGGTTTCCCCCGCGTGTTTTCAGCATTTGACTACCGGTTGAATCCATGCAAATATTACCTAAAGAATTGGAATAGCCGTATCCATCACAAGTTAGACTTCCAGGTAGTTGCGAATAATGATCAATAGATGCATCAGAGCTAGAAAATGAGGCTGTATCGGATAAAGTGAATCCCTCTACCTTTTTTGTCGGGGAAGAAGCAGAAGATATTGTGGCTTTTGATGTTGGCACTAGTGAAACAGGCATAGTATTAACTGAATAAGCGCCTCCAGTAGTTGGTGATGTTGGTGAATAAGGTACAGCATTTGCCGAAGATGGTATATTCGTCTCAGGCGCAGCTATTGCAGTTATTTGTTTTTGAATGCTATCTAATAGATTATCATTTGTATTCATACTATAGCTTCCAGAAAATTGTTGGCTCTTATCATCTAAACCTGCAGGATTCAAACCAGAAAATCCTTCATATGAAGCATATCTTGTCGCAGACGAATATGGAACTGCGCCCATTGCGCACGTGCAACCCAGAGATAACATAAACAATAATAATACTGCGAGAAATGCAATCAAATAGATAAAATAGTATTTTAGCATTTTATACATAATTCCTAGATAATAATTGTATATTTCGGTATAGTGGTAAAAATCCTAAATATTCCATTGCGGTTTGTTTCTATTCATATTTTACTTTGATGTAGGTTTCGCCGGTTAAATCTTTATTAATTTCTATATTATTCAGTGACAACTTTGTGCGTTGTAAATATTCGCTCAAATGTATTCCTAAAATTGTCCTATATTCATAGATTTTATAGAATATGTATAACACTGCCGCAATGATTAAAAAAACGGTACTAATAGAAAAGATATTGTTCACCTTTTCATTATTATGAATGCTAACGTCTACTTCTCCTTCCAAATTCATTCTGAATTTATATATTATGAGAACAACCTATTTTGTTTCCTACTGAATAATATTATTACAAGAAAAAGAGATAAAAAACCCCTGCATAATATATTATTAATATGAGTAATATCACGGACGACGATCGCTTGAATTTAAAGAGACTCGTCAGTCAAAGTGAATGCGAAGACAATACGGAAGGTATCCGTAAATTGAAACATAGTGTTTTGATTCGTAATGATATTCGTATTTTGGAGAACTTAAAGAAAACCCGGGAAAGTTCTATGAATGACGCCGATTTTCTGGATTCCTGTTCTATTCAATGCAGATTCCTTTATGATAATTATACTGATATATTCCATAAGATTGTGAACAATGAATTGGATTTGGTAATAATGACAAAATTACTCACAGTATTAAAGCTGATTGAAGATGGAAAGGTAGACCAACATGAAGGATCTGTCATTGTGGGAAAGATTCTAAAGGAACTCTATTTAGATAGTGCAGTAAAACGCGCCGACGCCATTGATAAAAAATACGAGTCCGAAAAGGTTGTTATGGTGGAACCTACGAAGATTACGTGGCGCGAATTTCGGAATGTGCATTTGTAATATCTGTCCTTGGTTTTGGAAGTGGGTAATAAAGGCTAAAATAAAATGATATAAATGGATTTTGTGAAATAGTGTATTATATGTCCCCGACATCTCCGATGTTAAACCAGATCAACTCACTAATTAATGATTATCTCTCTAGGCGCGTTGGTAATGGATTACCAACTTCTATTGCTATTTTGAAATTATCAGTAAATCCAAATAACTTGCCATTATTGAATATATATGCAAATCAAGTGAATCAACATAATAATTCGGTAATGAATGACCCATTTCCCAATTCAGGATTTGACCTTTTTGTTCCAAATCAACAGAGATTTCTTATTCCTTTCCAAAATGTATTCATTGATCATAAAGTAAAGGCCGAAATGTTGCACTGTGATATTGCTACGCGAGCATTGACACCTTCAGCATATTATCTATATCCTAGATCAAGTATTTCCAAGACTCCACTTATGTTGAGTAACCATGTCGGTGTGATTGATCAGGGATATCGTGGTAATCTTATTGGCGCATTTCGTTCCACCGAGGCGAACTATTCATTGGATTCGCAGGTGAGATTACTACAGGTATGTCATCCTACGTTATCTCCTATATTAGTTGTTCTAGTTGATGAGAGCGATTTATCAACAACTGAAAGAAACGCGGGCGGGTTTGGTTCTACTGGTCGTTAAGGTCTATCCGTGCGAAATTTTTGGAACACAGTATAATATAATAATAATATATACGGAGCGTATTATTATTATATGAATGATAGACAAATTTTACAAGTTCATATCGGAAAACATTTTCGGTTACCCAAATTGAGACGTGGTATCAAGTCAATTGTATTTGATTTAGATGAAACTATCGGGTCATTCTCCGATTTACATATATTATGGACCGGGATTGAGAATATAATGGCATCGTCCGATAAAGACCAACAAAATATATTCAACACTATCCTTGATTTGTATCCAGAATTTTTACGCTATGGAATCATTTCTATATTTGATTATTTAATGGCAAAGAAAAAGCAGGCAATATATGATAAGATGTACCTCTATACGAATAATCATTGCCCACCTCCTTGGGTATCTCTCTTATGTAATTATATTCAATCCAAGTTGAAAAATACAGACGGCGAACTCTTTGATAAAATTATCACTGCTTTTAAAATGAATAAGAAAACACTGGAAATACCCCGTACGACCGCCCATAAAACACATTCGGATTTCATTCGTTGCTCTCTTCTTCCAGCCACCACCGAAATTTGTTTTATTGATGATTCATATCACACAAACATGATTGATGACCGCGTTTATTATATACAACCCGCGCCATATCATCACGGCCTGAAACACGAAACAATTATCCAAAGATTGATTCATTCTGATATTGGTTCTCAGATTTCCGATTTTTTTGCCAGATCAAATGTTGATTTGAGAGAACCTTCAAAAAACAATGAAAAACTTGCTGGGTTTTTAGCCGATTGGTTCGGCAACGATTTATGTGCCCAATCAAATGCTTATCCGCCGCATAAAAATATGGAACAAGACATCTTTGTTTCCCAAAAAATGATGTATCATATCAAAGAGTTCCTTTTTTATAATAGCAGGTCTTCTAATAAAACAAGAAAAAAGGCACCTTCTTGTAAAAAACAATATTACTATTATTGGAATGAATTTCGTAAGACACGTAAGCGTGTCAGTAGGACGTCGGTAAAGGTTTTTAATTAGCCTTTTTGTATATTTTCACACGCCATCAACAGCAACAACTCCTCTGTTGATAGTTTCTGATAGCATAAACATTCATCCATTTTGAATTGAATAAAACGATTTCCTGGGCATTTACATACAATCAATGCGCCCGAATCTGAGAACTTGATGTTTACTACCAATCCTCCATTTGTTAGAGAATGGGGTATTTTATCTTTCCGTATCCAGCGAATATATTTACCCATCTGAATATCATTCAGTTCATCTATGTGGCGAAAATCGGTCAATTTATTGTATAGCGCTTCTTTTTCGGAGGCCGAACATGCAAGTGTATTCAGTGATTCAAAAACATCGTTCAATATGGTTTGTGTTGTCTGGTTCTCTAAATAATTATGTTTGGATGATTCCACTGAATTTAATAATGAAACAATATCCAGGGTAGAATACAATGAGGGATCTTTCTTGGCTTCTTCAAAAATCGCACGAATATCCATTTTCTTTGGTGATGGATTCTCAAATAATAATGATAGATATATTATTTGAGAACCGATTATATTATTTTATTGGAATATGCTGTAATTGTATCATTTTTTATTACATTCAAACTGTTCATCAGTACTACATTGAATCCTAAATTAGACAAAATAATGAACGCAGAACCAAATATGATTTCTCCGTCAAATTCTTTCAATTCATATCTCGTCCGAAATGGATGGAACTTGATTAAAAGTACTACACATACAAATAATTGCACGAAAACGGACAAATAATGTACTAAATATGGTGTGCTCGGGATAATTCCCAAAAATACAAGTGCATAAAAGCCATAAATAATAAATAAGGTTAGTAGATATACCGGCTTTTTTATACTTTCCATTGTTGCCGAAAAGAAATGAATCATTACTATATAAAAAGTAAGAGATATTTTACAAAAATACAAATACAAATGGAGAACCAAATAGAAGAATTATGTAATATTTGCGGAGGTAAATATATAATCAACGAACCTATCGGTCGGGGTAAATTTGGCTATGTATACCGCGGAATTCGTAAAAAAACGGGAGAACCCGTCGCCATAAAAGTAGAATCATCGCAAAATAGCATGAAAATTCTTAAACACGAGGCTACCGTTCTCCATTTTTTACAAACAAATGGTTGTATTGGGGTTCCAATCATTCATTGGTTTGGAAATACCGATACGAAAATATGTATGGTAATGACACTGTATGAATCAAGTCTATATGATATAGTGAAAGAGCGGGGAATAAAACCGGAAATGCTTTATTCCGTATATGGATCACTGATTGATATTACAGAATCCATTCATTCCAAATTTGTAATTCACCGTGATATTAAACCGCATAATTTCATGTATAAAGGGGGGCAACTCTTCCTTATTGACTTTGGAATGGCGAATTTTTATGTAAAAGGTGAGAACCAGCATATTGAGCCCGAAATAGAACAAAATATGAATATTATTGGCACTCCGAATTACATCAGTCCTAATATTCATCGTGGTATTACCCCATCACGCCGAGACGATTTGATTTCTCTTGGCTATGTTTTTCTGTTTTTATTGAAAGGTTCTCTTCCTTGGGAAAACTTGAAACCGGTCATGGAAGACCTCCCTGAAATTCATATTAGACATTCACGTAATCTTTTACGTCTTGAAAAAAAAACATTGGAGAACCTACAGCAGATTTTACCCGAAAACCACGATTGTCTTTATCAATATTTCAAATATGTATACCGAATAGCATTTCATGAGACACCCTATTATTCGGTAATAAGAAATATATTTTGTTCAAAACAATATAAAATAATATGATGTTAGTAATTCATAATTGGTAATACAATGAGCTCTCCCGTTCGCAGTGTTGGTCAAGTCAAGTGGTTTAACAATAAGGCAGGTTATGGCTTTATCACAGCGCTAGACGGTGATAAGAGTGGTGGTGATATCTATGTCCACTTTACTAAATTGAGAGTTGTTAATACTCAATACAAATATTTGGTGCAAGGTGAGTACATTGAGTATATTTTGGAATCTTCCACCACAGAGGGTCATGATTTCCAGGCATCGGATGTTACCGGAATTCGCGAGGGACGTCTGTTATGCGAAACGCGTGCATTGAATCGCCCAGCGGAAGACTCTAGACCTCGTCCTTCCAAGCTTCGTTCTTATGATGCGGATGATGCTGATTTTAAGACGGTTCAAAGGCGCTCTACTTCTATACGAAAGCCCAGATTGCAAGTGAACTCTCCTGCAGAGCCGGTCACTGCTCCCCTATAAAAGATGAAATAAAAAGAATAAAAATGGGTAACTTGGTAATCGGGTAACTTGGTAATCGGGTAACTTGGTAATCGGGTAACTTGGTAATCGGGTAACTTGGTAATCGGGTAACTTGGTAATCGTATAAAAAATAAAAATGAGTTGTTACATAT
>Ga0214923_10000933_pt1 | contig 42837 bp, 44 predicted proteins | sample LL1510_MetaG_FD_177993 | JGI IMG/M metagenome (GOLD analysis project Ga0214923, IMG submission 177993) | Freshwater microbial communities from Lake Lanier, Atlanta, Georgia, United States - LL-1510 | ecosystem: Environmental > Aquatic > Freshwater > Lake | place: USA: Georgia | collected... | reverse complement strand
CTTCTTGTTGTACGGAATCGCGCTCGTCTACGGCAGTACTGGCCAGACGAACTTGGGGAGCATTGCAGTGGTGCTCGCTGACGAAGTCACCGTGCCGCGCAACGATGCCATGCTGCTCGCCGGAGTTGCGCTCCTGCTCGTCGGCCTTTCGTTCAAAGTGTCTCTGGTGCCGTTCCACTCCTGGACGCCTGATGTGTATCACGGTGCTCCGACGTACATCACGGGCTTCATGGCGTCGCTCGGCAAGATTGCTGCCGTCGTCGCTCTCGTGCGCCTCTTCGTCGTTGCGTTTCCTGCTCGCGCCGACGACTGGCGGCCGGCAGTGTTCGTTCTCGCGGTGCTCACGCTGCTGGTCGGATCAGTTCTGGCAATCGTGCAGTCTGATGTGAAGCGCATGCTTGCGTACTCTTCGGTGAGCCATGCAGGCTTCATGCTTGTCGGCCTCGAAGCAGCCGGTCACCTCGGCTCTTCGGCGGCATCCGACGGTGCGACATCATCACTTCTGTATGTGGTGCTCTATTCGTTGCTGGCGGTCGGTTCGTTTGCCATCGTTTCGATGGTGGCCGCGCGCCGAGACGGCGAATCGACCTCGCTCGATGCCTTCCGCGGCATCGCCAAGACGAACCCTGTGTTTGCCCTCGGATTCACCGTGCTTCTGCTCGCCCAAGCTGGCGTGCCGCTTACCAGCGGGTTCGTCGCCAAGTTCGGTGTGATTCGAGCTGCCGTGTCGACCGAGAGTTATCTCTTGGCGGTGCTGGCGATGATCTCTGCGGTCGTCGCCGCCTACTTGTACCTGCGCATCATGGTGAGCATGTGGCTCGCGGAACCGTCTTCCGATGCACGTCCGCTCCAGATCGGTGCGGCAGGTCGCATCAGTCTTGCCTTCACCGTGGCAGCGACGCTGATTCTTGGCGTGTTCCCCTCGATTCTTCTCAGCCTCGAAGACCTCGGCACACGTCTCGCTCGCTGAGATCAAATAGGCATCGGTGATGCGCCGAACCCTCTAAGTTGAAGGTCAAGATGGTTTCGACGATGGTGTCGCGCAGCAAAAGCAGAATTCTCGGAGATGCTCTTGCGGCTGTGTGTGGTGTCGTCTTCTTTGGACTCAGCGTCGGATTCGAGAAGATCGACCCTCGGAATGTCAGCTGGTTGACCTTCGGTGATCAACAAACTCATTGGCTTGGCTGGCGCTTTTTCGCCGCGGACTCTTGGCGGTGGCCCCTCGGGGCAAATCCCACTTATGGCTGGGGTCGAATGAACTCAATCGTGTTTACCGACAGTTTTCCGGGACTAGCTCTCTTCTTCAAGGCTCTCAACCTTGAGGTTTTCGACAACGGACAATACTTCGGCATTGGCCTTCTGGTTAGTGCCGTTGCGCTCTTCCTCGGAGGGCGAAAGCTCTTCCTACGTCTGGGACTCAGCTTTTGGCCCGCGTTACTGGCGGCGGCAATACTCAGCACTACACCACTTTTCTGGTGGATGCAACGCTGGTACCCCGCACTCTCGAGCGGTGTGCCACTACTGGTTTGGGCTTTCTACATCTATCTTGACAAGGAATTGTCTTCTCCGAGACTCTTTCGTCGCTGGTTAGCGTTATTGGTCGCTGCGCTTGCCACTCAGGCGTATCTATTTCTTGCCGTTGCCGGGTTCTTTGCGGCAACACTTATTCGGCGATTCGTGCAGAACAGTTCAGAGCGCCGCACATTGGTTGTCGGTTGCGGTGTTGTTTTCTTTCTCTGCACATTTGTTATGTATGCGCTCGGCTACTACACCGTTCCTAGTAAGTGGGCACAGACCGGCGGCTACGGATGGTATTCCGCAAACCTTCTTGGGCTCATTGATCAAAATGACGCGTCTCGTTGGATGCCCGATCTTCCGTCCATCTCTGGACAATACGAACCGACCGCGCTGAGTTCCGGCACCCTGATCATCTTGGCGATCCTGATTGGAAGTCAACTGATTGTGCAGAAACCCCTAGGGCTGCGTGTCCTCATCCGAGAGCACTTTCCACTCGTGGGGGTCTTGGGGGTGCTACTTCTGGTATCAGTTACAAATACGATTTCCTTCGGCTCGACCTCATTCAAAGTTCCGTTACCAGAGCGCCTTGAGCACGCCCTCTCAATCTTTCGATCATCCGCACGATTCGTGTGGCCGACCCTCGTCGTGCTGTCCGTTGTGACAATCGTGTTGGTCGCCCGTCGCATACGCCATACGTCCGTGTTGCTCGCTGCGGTTTTGCTCTTTCAAGTCGTCGACTACGGTCCTGAATTCGGCACTGTTTCCTCGGAGAGAAATGGGCGGTCATCTTTGATCACTTTTGACGAGAGTTTTTGGGAGCGAGTTCCCTCCGCTTACGAGAAGATCTCAACACACCCAGCCGCCAGCCTCGGCTTGGACTGGGCAGTCTGCGCTTACGCTGCGGTAGAGACGAAACGCATCGGTGAGTGTGGCTATTTTTCACGAGTGCAGGGTCTGGAAAGTGTCAATCGGTCTCAGTCTCAGGCACTCTTGTCGGGCAATCTCGATGCCGCCACCGTCTACTGGGTCTCAATTGGCTGGCTACAAGAGAATTTGGGAGCTCTTATCGACGTCTACAGCGCAACAGATACGGAAGTCTTCATATCTCACAAGGGAGGCGCTACCTCCGACGCGTCCGTGTTGATCTTTCCTGTCTGTGAAGTCCACGATGCGTGTTCATTTCTCGGCGATGATCGTGAGACATTGGGTCAGTTTCTGCGAGAGTTGAAAACAGCTCCTCAGACGTGATGCAACCGGGACTTTCGAGCAGACCGATTCAACCTCGCAGTAACATGAGTCGTGGTGAACTCGCCAATTGAGCAGGTCCACATAGATGGACGGATTGGGGCGATCATCGTTCGCAACGAGTTCCGTACCGACGGGATCCAGTTCGTAACCCCTGCAGACTTCTCTCAGCAACTTGGGTTCATGAGACGACCTACTGGTTACCAAATCCAACCCCACATCCATAAGCACGTTGAGAGAGAGACGACTCTGACCCAGGAGGTGCTTTATGTCCGCCTGGGCCGCGTGAGAGTTGACTTCTACGGAGATGATGAGACGTTCAGGGAATCAAGAGAGATCCGAACCGGGGATGTCATCCTGCTCTCGGCGGGTGGGCACGGGTTCGAGATGCTTGAGGACTCAGAACTAATCGAAGTGAAGCAGGGCCCGTACTTAGATGACAAACGACGATTTACTCCAGGCTCCGGGTCAAGATAACTGATTTCGAGGTTCGACTGTGTCCTACGAATCCGAGCGAAGAATAGAGAGATTGAGCGGCGACATTCGACAAAGCGGTGTCGACGGCAAGTCCGACGCCTCGAGCGGAAGAGTCGTTGATTGCTCGCTCCAACAACTGACGCGCGAGTCCTTGTCGTCGTACCCTTTCGTCGACGAATAGAGCAACGATGTAGTCGTGACTCTTCAGAGTACGAGCTCGCCTACGCACAGCCAGCAAATCGCGCAGCCTCGAGAAGAGGTCAGAGAATCCAAGTCGTCTGATTGCCAGAATCCATGACTCCGGTCTGTGAAGCAGCAGTGCGAGCGGTGAGTAGCGACGATTGCTTGCCACCAATACGAGGCCACCAACCACTGTCTCCTCTTCGGTCAAGACGTAGACAGTATGCCCATGGTGGGTGAGGTGGTTGTATGAGTATTGAATGTTCCGCTGACCGCGCGCTGAAGTCACTGTGTCGCGAAGGCACGTCTCATGCAATTGAGCCGCAGCGTCGAGGTATGAGGAATTCTGATCTGCCACTAGGACGTGGTGCTTCGTCACGGCAGCGAGCTCCGCCGAATTTTTATTGGAAGCATCACATACGGAATGCCGCGTTTAATGAGCCCCCAGAGGGTCGTTCCGGTTTTCGAATATCCGTGACGGCGAACCAAGCAGAGGTATGGAACCTCGCAGAGGGGACACCCCATCTTGTGAGCGAGAAATAGAAACCGTACGCAGTAGTCCCCGTAAGAACCATTCAGCCCGATCGACTGAACGAGGTTACGTCGAGCGATGATGAAACCGGATGCCAGGTCGCGACAGCAGCGATCGAGGGTCAACCAGAGGAACTTGTTCAACAAGCGACTCAAGAAGACTGCAGAAAGTGAGTCATTCGAGTTTCGTAGATTTCGAACGACTTGCCAGAGACGAGTCTCGCCAACCGTCTCCACTCCCTTGAAGCCCCCGCCCTTCACGAATCGGGAGCCAACAGTGATCGAATCTGCGTCGGAGCACGATCGGTAGCTCGCTATGAGCTCTCGAAAAGTTGCAGGAGGCATCGACCCGTCGGCATCCATCCACGCGACGTGGTCATAGACGGCAGCATCCACGCCTTCACTGATCGACTTCGGCAGTGACGCTGCCTTTCCAACGCGCGATATGTAGCGCACCCTGCGGTCTCTGCTCGATAGCTCTGCTAGCAAGGCATCAGTTCCATCAGTAGATGAATCGTCCACGACCAGGATTTCAAAGTGCGTCACGATGACGCCCAAAACGTCGCAGAGCTCGGGAATGAGTTCAGCCAGGTTCTCCCGTTCGTTCAGAACCGGAAGAACTACGGAGAGTCGATCGAGTTCGGGCACGTCTTGGGCTCAGTACTCGTCGAGGACTCGGACGAGTGCATTGGCGCACTGATTGATCTCGGCATCATTCATGCCTACGAAACTCGGAAGGTACAAACCCTGCGAGCCGAGCCTTTCGGCGACCGGTAGGGCAGGCTGCTCCGAGAGACCGTATGTATCGAGAAGAGGCTGTCGATGGAGGGGAAAGAAGAAAGGACGTGTGTCTACTCCGAGACCTCGAAGTCGCTTTGCGACTTCTCTTGAGTCGAATCGATTGTCGAGAACGCACCCGACAACCCAATATTTGTTTTCGGAGTACGGAGTTTCGGATGGCTGCATCTTCAGGTCGGGATGGTCGGCAATGATGTTTCGGTAAGCAAGACCGATTCGACGTTTCTCCGCAGTCACGTCTTCCATTCGGCGAAGCTGACTTCTTCCGAGAGCGGCTTGCATCGCAGAGAGACGTGAGTTCCACCCGATTTCGTCGTGGACGAAGCGAGGACCAGGCGCTGGAAGGAACGCAAGATTGCGGAGAGATCGAAGTCTGTTCGCCAAAGACTCATCGTCGGTGACAATCATTCCCCCCTCACCGCAGGTGATCGCCTTGTTCGCATAGAAGCTGAAAGTTGACGCAATCCCAAACGATCCACAGACTTGCTGGTTGTAGCGCACGGTGTGCGCTTCGGCGGCATCTTCGATAATCGTGATTCCCCGGTCTTTGCACAGCTGCTCCACGGGAGCCATGTCAATCGGCAGGCCATACGTGTGAACTGCTAAAAGTGCGCGAGTACGTGGACTGATGACGGCTCGGACCGACTCCGATGAGAGGTTCCAAGTAGTCGAGTCGACATCCGCGAAGACGGGAGTTGCCTTCGATCGCAACACTGCGAACAAACACGAAGCAATCGTGAAACTTGGAAGAATCACTTCGTCGCCGCTCTCCAGGCCGAGAGCATGAATTGCGAGATCAAGTGCAACACTGCCATTACTGACCGCAATGCCGTGACGACGGTTGACAGCAGAAGCGAACTCTTGCTCGAAAGCTGCGACAATTGGGGCTTCCCCAGAGACAAAACCCTCGCGCAGAGCATCGGACACTGCCTGGATGTCGGTTTCGGCGATGTGAGGCCGACTGACGGGAATCATCTCTCTTTTTGAGCCTAGATGAAAGGGCCGTTACAAGCCGATGGCCACAGTGCCACCCTGACGACTCATCGCAGATGTGTCGAGGCTGAGCTCAGCAGTTTGAAACGAAAGCGTCAAAGAGTTGCTGCTGGTCGCGACAGCTGGCTGCGTCATCCTCTGGATGCCACTGCACTCCGACGACCCACCTGCAACTTCGATGTTCCACTGCCTCAATGACTCCATCGGGCGCTTTACCGACGACAGTCAACTCTGGCGAAACTTGCTTAAGGGCTTGATGATGGAACGAGTGCGATCGTTCCGGCGAGAGTGAACCCACCGCTCTCTCGATTCTTGAACCAGGAGTGAGTGACACTGGGTGGTAGGTGTCCCAGTGGCTTTCTCGATCGGAGAGCACATCACCAAGATCTTGGTGCAGCGTTCCACCGAGAGCGACATTCAGCAACTGGATACCTCGGCATATTGCGAGAAGCGGCTTGTCCTGCCGAACGGCTTCCTTTACGACGGCTAACTCGAAGTCGTCGTGGGCTTCGACGATGCCGTAAACGGTGTCTGAACGCCTCGAGTCTCCGTACCGTGACGGATCGATATCGCCACCACCCTGGATGAGTACACCGTCCGATGACGCGACGATCGACTGGACGTTGGCGACGTGAAACGGCACCGGCGCGACGGTGGTGGTGATTCCGCCAGCACGTGCGATGGCCTCCGAATACTTGAGACCATTCGAGTAACTCTCACCACGAACGCCAACAGCATTTGTCGTCAGTTTTCCGGGTAGGAGGATTCGTGCAACCACGCTGTGCTCAGCGTCCGGTGATCTCGGAGATCTCGTAACCCTCTGATTTCGCCCCAGCGAGAAGTGCGTCAGCATGATCTCTGCCGCGTACTTCGAGCACCACCTGCACACCCGTCTCGCGCACGTGCAAATCGACTCCTTCGCGCACATGCTCGACTTCGATCAAGTTCGCGCCGTGCTGGGCGAAGAGTGTTAGCAGGCGAGCGAGTCCGCCTGGTCGGTCGCTGATTCGGGCGAACACAATTAGCCGTCGGCCCCGCAGAGTCTCGTGCCTTCGTACCAACCCAGTGAGGAGTCCGAGGTCGGCATTTCCCCCTGACAGCACCACGCACGTCGAACCGCGCGTGGCGGGCTTGACTCGGTCGGTAATTAAGGCTGAGACACCAACTGCACCGCCCCCTTCGACGAAGAATTTCGATCGTTCCAGCAGCAACATCATCGCGTCGGCCACGCTGTCTTCGTTCACGTCGACGATTTCATCCACCCATTTTTCAAGGAGCGGTCCCGTCACCTCCCCAGGAACCTTGACCGCGATGCCGTCGGCAAGGGTGACGACTGGGCCCTGCGGTGCTTTGCCGTACACGTACGGCGCACATGAAGAGATCTGCACCCCGACAACTTTGATCTTCGGGTTCATTTGCTTGACGGCTAGTGCGACACCGCTTAGGAGTCCGCCGCCACCAAGTGGAACGATCACTTGGGCGAGGTCGGGGATGTCTTCAATCAATTCAAGACCGAGCGTGGCCTGACCTGTCACCACGTCTGGGTCGTCGTACGGATGGCAGAACACCATGCCGGTTTCTTCGGCGCGCATCTGTGCATGTGCGACTGCTACATCGAGGCTGTCGCCGCCTTCTTGCACCGTCGCGCCGTACCCGCGACATGCCGCCATCTTTGCCAGCGAAGCTCCCGAAGGAACGAATATCTCGCACGGTACGCCGAAGTGCCGGGCTCCGAAGGCAAGAGCCTGAGCATGGTTTCCGGCACTTCCTGCCACCACTCCTTTTCGAGCTTTGTCTCCGAGCACGGCGAGTTTGTTCATCACCCCGCGGATCTTGAACGCTCCGGTGCGCTGCAGATTTTCAGCCTTGAGTACCACCGAACCGCCGCATCGTTCGCCGAGGTGAGCTGAGGGAGTCACAGGGGTATGGGTGACAACCTTTCGATCGCGGTCGCTCACGTGACGTACTTGCTCGAGAGAAATCTCGACTGCACGCTCACGACTCATGCAACAACTACGGTATCGCTATGCGCGCGCTTGCTGTAGGCAATAAGGGAGATGCTGACCCTGGCTTGGTGGGAAGCAGATTGGCCGAACTTGGGTTTTCCTTTGAACGCAACGAGCGCGAGTACCCGCGGGAGTGGAAACCGCTTGCCGGAATTGACCTCGTGCTGTTGTTGGGTTCCGAGTGGTCGGTGTATTGGGAGAGCAATGAGAGAGAAGTCGCAGCCGAGGTCGACCTCGTGCGAAGTGCGGTATCGCGAGGCGTTCCGATCTTTGCGATCTGTTTCGGGGCTCAACTCATTTCGCATGCGTTCGGTGGCTCTGTCACGCGAGCAGCACGGCCGGAGTTGGGATGGCACCTTGTCTCGAGCACCTTGTATCCCGACTTGATGCAGCACACCTGGCTGCAGTGGCACTACGACATCTTTAGTGTTCCGGCGAACATGACAGTTGTAGCGAGCAATGATGTCGGCCCTCAAGCGATGCTCGGCAAGAGAGTGTTCGCAACCCAGTTCCATCCGGAGGCGACGACTGAGATCATCTCGCGGTGGAGCAGTGGTGCGGGAACCACCGAGCTCTACAAACAGGACATTGACCCAAAGAATCTTGTCGAGTCGTCTGTTGAGCACGTTGCGCAGACCGCCCCGTTCACCGCCCGACTAGTCGATTGGTTTCTTACGTTTGCGAGTAGTCAAGCGTGAGGGAGTGTTGAGGAGATTCCTCAGGCAGACGCACTTGCGAGCTTGACAACCCAGAATCGTCCTGCGCGAAACACCACTTCTCCGTAGGGTTCCCAGGATTGCTCGGAAGTTGACGCTCGATCGACCACGAACCAGGAAACTCCGAGTTCACCCAGCAATTGGGCATCAGCTGAACTTGGAGAGCTGGCGAAACGTTTGCAGAGCTGAATCTCGCGTGTAGCAGTCTCGGATACGCCGAAGAACTTCGGTCCGAGTACTAGAAACTCTCGCTTCGACCACACCGCCAGCGAGTAATCATCTCCGAGAACGGTTTGTTCAGCATCAACAAACAGATGATTCGTTGCAATCAACACGTCGGCATCAGTGTGCTCTCGTAGCCAGACACCGACGTCTCGGCTTTCGTCTGGTCCGAGCATGATTTCAAGCTCCGACGTGGAAGTGCTCGGCCGGATTCCTTTGTGGTAGAGAGGCTCAGAGGTCTCTCGTATTCCAAACACAAAAAAGGCAAGTGCGACCACGAGGACTGCCCCTCGCAACCGGATACTCTCGGCATTTCTTCGCATTGTCAGCCATGCAATCAGGGGAAGTGAGATGAGAATTCGCTCGTCGGTCAAGAAATCTCGGAAGGTTGCCCGGTCCAGAAACGAAGGAAGTTGAAGTAGCGAAGTCACCCTTGCAAGAACTCCGATTCCGAGTGCAAGAATGACCCACGAAGTCGTCCACCTAAGGCCGAGTCTCGCTGAGTTCACTTTTGCCGATGGGCTGTAAGCCGTCATGAGACAGGACATTGCCAACGCAGCCAGAAAATAGTTTGGACCACTGAAATACTCGTGAAAATTCGCCTTCTCAGTTCCTTGAATACTCAGGTTCATCAGGATCGCAACTGGCCAGAGTGCCGCAAGCGAGAGTGTGGTGAGTGTCGGTCCTCTGACAAGTGAACCCTCTCGAAGTCGAGTCACGACCAACCATGTGGCGAGAGTTGCAGCAGCAATCCACGCATTGCGAGTGCCAACTCCGACTAATTCTCTAAGCCATGTGCCGTCGACACTCGCTGTCCTGCCGCCGATCCACTCAAAGTCCAGTGGTTCTACATATGCGCTGAAGGGCAGCAACAATGCGAACGCCAAGGCCCCGCCTGCCAGCACAGAGGCAATCCCCACGCTCGCGCTCCGAGAGATGTTGAGATTTCGTGAGATCCTGTTCGACTCCACTGCCAGAACGAGTGCTGGCACCGTCAGAACTGAAGGAATCTTGGTGAGCGAGAGAAGTACAGCGCAGGTTGCGTAGACCAAGATTCGTTTCCAGATGGCGTCCTGACGCGTTGACAGAATTGTCAGCAGAGCGACCACAGTTGTGAGCAGTGCGTACACACCTGCGGTGGATGTGCCGGCCCAGTCGAGCTTGAAATTTGCGAGTAGAACCCATCCGGGAACTGCCACGATTAAGACCGACTTCGCGCGAGGCACAAAAGTCTGTCCAAGGAGTAACAATGATGCGGCTAGTGCCAGCGCGTACACAAGAGGCATTACTCGAGTCAGCGTGACGAGCGGCTCGGGTGATCCCGCTGAGTAGTCCAACAGGCCGCTCCATCCATAAGAGAGCCAGTGGTACCTAGAGACGTCAAGCACCCCCCACTCTGCAAGAGGTCCCGACTTCGTTAGGTGTCGGGAAAGAACTTCGAAGAAGTTGTAGTCGTCGGTCACGACCCACCACCATGAGCCTCGAAACATAGTCGCCAATGCAAAGCTGCCGAGCAAGATCACGATGGCGGCAGTCCTACTGCTTGCAACGCGTCGGTGACTGAGGGCGAGAAGTATTCCCCCTAGAAGGCATCCGAGTGAAGGAATGAGTAGCCACTCAAACTCAGACGCAAGTCCTAAGGCTGACAATCCGAGAAGCTGAACGACGACTTCTAAACGCGGCACGGTCGCCGCGGGCTCACTCTCGGGTCGCGCGAGGAGTGCGGTCGCGACTACTGCAGTTGTACCCGCAATACCGAGGCCGAGGACGCCACGCCCAGTGAGCTGAAAAATCGCAAACGACAGGGCGCCGCCAAGAATCAGCCCGGGCCCGAGCACCAGGAGGAGTGACGGTTTTACTCCGTTCAATAGCCATGTAATCACCGTCGTGCCGAGTGCTGCCTGAAGCACGAGTGCAGTGGCGAACAACGGTGCGTTGACGAGGGGTACTTCGAGGTAGGCAAACGTCGCGGTAAGGGTGACCCAGATTGCGGCGAGGTCCAAGAGCGAAGCGTGACGCGCCAAAGTGCGAGAGGTGAACGCGGTCATGTGATGCGGTCTTGACCGACGAAGTCGCCAACGTCAAGACACTGCTCAGTCTGCCAGCCCAAGCACCCTTGTGAAATCATGCTGACGGTGCTCTGGTTCGGGTGAGCCTCATATCGGGTTTCTCTACGGAGTTGCCGCATAGTAGTTTTTTCACGATGTCTGGGGTCTCGGATTTCCTGCGGTCGTACTTGACCGTCGGCTGGTTCGGTCTTACAGCCGTGTTGCTTGCAGGGCTCCTCCTCTGGGTTTCGTCCGTCGTTCGACCAGCCCGACCCGGTCGCGAAAAACTCCTCACGTACGAAAGCGGCGTCGACCCCGTCGGCGAAGGCTGGTCGCAGAGCCAAGTTCGTTACTACATCTTCGCCTTGCTTTTCGTGGTGTTCGACGTGGAGGCAGTATTCATCTTCCCGTGGGCGACGCAACTTGAGCGCTACGGGACGTTCGGCCTGATCGAGATGGCTGTCTTCGTGTTCGTATTGTTGTTGGGCCTCGTCTACGCCTGGCGCAAGGGAGTGTTGCGGTGGGTGTGAAGTTGGTCGTGCAATGGGTCTAGTCGAACGAGGTCGAATGCCGCGTCCGTTGTCGGCGCTCTTCAATCTGGGGCGTTCCTACAGCATGTGGGTGTACCAGTGGGGTTTGGCATGTTGCGCCATCGAGATGGGTGCTGCGTTTGGGTCTCCGCGTTACGACGTGATGCGTCTCGGCGTCATTCCGTTGCCGGCAAGCCCGCGTCAAGCTGACTTGGTCGTCATCTCCGGAACTGTCACCGACAAGATGGCGCCAGCCGTGAAGCGCTTGTACGAGCAGATGCCCGAACCGAAGTACGTCATCAGTATGGGCAGTTGCGCAAACTGCGGCGGACCCTACTGGGACTCGTATTCGGTGACGAAAGGTGTCGATCAAATCATTCCCGTTGACGTCTACGTGCCAGGTTGCCCGCCGCGACCTGAAGCCCTGCTCGAAGGCATCGTGCTCCTGCAGGAGCGAATCAAGAACGAAGACATGGGTGCTCGCTGGCGCGGCGAGGGAACCCGCTCGCTCGATGCGAGTGCGGCAGCTGAACGAAAGGGCAGACCTGTTGTCGTCGGCAACTGATTACTCATGAGCACCTCGTCAGGAACCCAGCCGGGAATCACCTCAGTCGCAGAGGTTCAGGCGGCACTCGGTGACCGCCTGGTCGATTCGTTCCATAAAGACGACCTCTGGCTTCGGGTGCGCACCGATGCGTGGAAGTCGTCGATGCGCACGCTGCGCGACACGCTCGGTTTTCACTACTTCTGCTTTCTCTCGGCCATCGACTGGATGCCGTCGCCCTACGGTCGAGGAGAGGACGACCCGACCGAGCCTGCGCCAGAACGCGACACGACCATTCGCCAGGGATACGCGGGCGGTTCGTCGCGCATGCAGGTGTTCGCTCGAGTCTCCAACCCGGTAACGCACGTGAGCGTGTTCGTGAAGGTGGACGTCCCCGACGACTCGTGCACTCTCGAGTCAATCCACGACGTATACGCCGGCGCAAACTGGCACGAGCGCGAAACTCACGAGATGTTCGGAATCGTCTTCACAGGTCATCCAGACTTGCGAAACATGTACCTGCCGATTGACTTCGAAGGACATCCGTTGCGTAAGGATTATCCACTCCTCGCACGCATGATTAAGCCGTGGCCAGGAATCGTCGACGTTGAACCACTACCAGGTGGCAGCGAGGGCGGGGACGAAGAATGAGTATCACCGACCGCGTCCTTGGCGACCGTCAGCGCCTTGCCTACATCGCAAGTCAGGCGGCCGATTCCCGACTCAATGTCGAGCTCGAGACCGAGGGCATGACCTTGAACATCGGTCCGCAGCATCCAGCCACGCACGGCACGCTGCGCATCATCGCCCGCCTCGACGGCGAACAAGTGGTGTGGGCTGAGCCGTCATGTGGCTACATGCATCGTGGCTACGAGAAACTCGCCGAAGTGCGCACGTATCCGCAAGTCACGACGCTTGTCAATCGCATCGACTGGCTCGGGAGCTTTGCGAACGAGGTTCCGTTCATCCTTGCTGCAGAAAAATTGATGGACGTCGAGGCGCCCGCACGTGCGCAGCACATCCGCACCATCCTCTTTGAACTCTCTCGAATAGCGAACGTATCGCTCTTCCTTGGCGACCTAGGCGTGCAGATGGGCGCAATCACTCCAGTGTTCTTTGCATTTCGCGATCGTGAATACGTGTTGAACCTCATCGAAGGGGCGACCGGTGGGCGATTCCATCCGAACTTCGACCGCATCGGCGGACTGAAAGACGATCTGCCGAAGGGCTGGATTGCCGAGACCAAGGCCGTCATGAAGAAGCTCCGAACCTTCTGCGACCAGATCGAAGAGCTGCTCTTCGGCAACGAGATCTTCCAATCACGCACGCGGGGCATCGGCGTCATTCCGCGCGACATTGCCCTCCAGTACGGGCTCTCAGGTGCCAACTTGCGCGCGAGCGGCGTCGATTGGGACCTCCGTCGTGACCACGCTTTGCCGATGGCTTGGAACAAAGTCGACTGGAAGGTGTGGACCCATCCCGACGGCGACAGTTTCGCACGGTGCTGGGTGCGACTGCAAGAAACTCGTGAAGCAACCAAGATCGTTGACCAATTGCTCGACACCATCCCGAGCGGACCGATCATGGCCAAGGTTCCGAAGATCATCAAGGTACCTGAGGGCGAAGCGTGGGTCTCGACGGAAAACCCGCTCGGCGAGATGGGGTACTACGTCGTCTCGCGCGGCGAGCTCGGGCCGTTCCGCGTGAAGATTCGCTCGGCGTCGTTCAACAACATCTCGGTCACGCCGTGGGTGCTGCGCGGCGTCTACGTACCAGACATCGTCACGATCCTTGCTTCGCTCTATTTCATCCTCGGAGACATAGACCGGTGATCACTGCAATGGGTGAGTTGTCGATGGTCTTGGCCGTGCTCGCATTCGAAGCTCCTTATTGGGGGCAGTCGTTGCTGCGGGTGCTCGGGGGAATCGTGGCCGTGCTCCTGCCTGCGGGCACCATCGTCTATGTCTTTCTCTTCAAGATGATGTCATTCATGCAGAGTCGCCTCGGACCGATGGAAGCGGGTCCCTACGGGTCACTGCAGCTTGTCGCGGAAGTCGGCAAATGGTTACAGAAAGAGGACATCGTTCCCGAGCGTGCGGATGCCCGAATCTTCAAGATGGCGCCAATCATCGTGCTCGTCAGCACGTTCTTGTTGGTTGCTGTCGTTCCCTTCGGCCCCGACGCCTGGTTCACGAACTTCGAAGCGGGCATCTTCTACGCGCTCGCAGTGTCTTCTCTCTCCGTACTCGGCATCTTGATGGCCGGCTGGGCGAGCGCCAACAAGTACTCCTTGCTCGGCGGTCTACGTGCTGCCGGTCAGCTCATCGCCTATGAACTTCCGATGGTGCTCGCCGTGATTGGTGTGATCATTCAAGCGGAGACGATGAACCTCCAGCAGATCGTGATCGCGCAGAATGCGGGCTCGATATTTGGTTTCGATGGCCTCGGCAACCCGTATATCATCACCCAGTTCGTCGGTTTCATCGTCTTCATGATCGCCATCCAGGCCGAGCTCACGCAGGCGCCGTTCGACATGCCGATTGCAGAGAGCGAGCTCGTATCGGGATACATGACCGAATACTCGGGCTTCCGATTCCTCATCTTCTTCATCGGTGAGTTTGCGACGGCCGGCGTGTTTGCCCTGATTGCCTCCGTTCTCTTCCTTGGCGGCTGGGGCGTGCCATTTGCGTGGTTCGGATGGACGGACGTCGACTCCGTGGATAACTGGATGAACATCGTCGGCCCGGTCATCATGCTCACGAAGATGATGCTCGTGACCTTCCTCATCATGTGGGTGCGATTCAGCTACCCGCGTTTCCGCGAAGATCAGCTACAAAAGTTCGCGTGGAAGGTTCTCATTCCAATTTCGCTTGGCAACATCGCTCTGACTTCGATCTTCAAGGTGGTGATGTAGGTGGCGAAAGTCCCCGGCTTGGTGAAAGGCCTCGGTGTCACGCTCGGCACTCTGTTCGAGACGGTGACGAAGGGTGCGAACACCGTGCAGTATCCGCACGAAAAGGAGTCACCGCCGACTCGCGCGCGCGGCGTCATCGCCTTGCACGAGGGCAACTGCACCTCGTGCATGCTGTGCGCTCGTTCGTGCCCCGATTGGTGCATCTACATCGAGGGACACAAAGAGTTGGCTCCGCCTCGTCGCGAAGGCGGCAAGCCGCGTCAGGTGAACAAGCTCGATCGTTTCGACATTGACTATGCGCTCTGCATGTATTGCGGAATATGCGTCGAGGTATGCCCGTTCGACGCACTCTTCTGGAGCCCCGAATACGAGTACTCAGAGCCGCGAATCGCCGACTTGTTGCACGACAAAGCAAAACTCAGCGAGTGGATGGAAACCGTGCCGGAAGCCCCCGAACTCGAAGCCGGCGCAGAAAAGAAGAAGAAGTAGTCGATGTTGGCCGCCGAGGTTCTCATTGCCCAAAACATCGGGTTTGGCGTCATTGCGTTGCTCATGGTCGTTGCAGCACTGAGGGTCGTGACCACGAACAACGTCGTTCACGCTGCCTTGTGGCTTGTCACCGTGCTCGCCGGAGCAGCTGCGCAGTACGTGCTTCTGGCCGCGGAATTCGTGGCAGTCACCCAGGTACTGGTGTACATCGGTGCCGTGATGGTGTTGTTTCTCTTCGGCACCATGCTCACCCGAGCCCGAATCGGCGCAGAACGTGACTTGAACAATTCCTATTGGCGGCTCGGAATTCCCGTCGCTGCACTTCTCTTTGCCGCGATGTCTATTGCGGTGCTCTCGTCGTACGGCGATGAGCGTCTCCCGAGCGATGCACGAGTCGTGCCGATCGCCGACATTTCGGACCAGATCTTCGGTCCATATCTGTTGCCGTTCTGGGCGCTGTCGTTTGTCTTGCTCGCTGCGATCATCGGGGCCATCGTGTTGGCCCGCAAGGAGTAGTGCAATGAATAACTCCGAAGGTGACGCCACATGCTGACGAGCCAGTTCTTGTTGCTCGGCGCAGTCCTTTTCTGCATCGGCGTCTATGGCGTCATTGCGCGCAAGAACGCGGTGCTCGTGCTCATGTCGATTGAACTCATCCTGAACTCGGTGAACATCAACCTGCTGGCTTTCGCGCTTCGCAACGGCTCAGCTGACGGCCACACCTTCGCGCTGTACATCATCGCCGTCGCGGCCGCAGAGGTTGGTGTCGGACTCGCAATGGTGCTGCTCATCTACCGAAATCGTCGCAGCATCGGGCTCGACGAACTCAGTGAGATGCGAGGCTGAGCATGTTCGCTGCTTCCGAGACTCTTTCGCCGCTCTCGGGTGGCTGGTTCCTCGATAACGCATGGATCGCGCCAGTGGTGCCGACCATCGGCTTCTTCCTGATCATCTTCTTCGGAAAGAAGTTGCCGAAGAAGGGCAGCGAGATCGGAGTTCTTTCGCTCATCGGCAGCCTCGTGCTTGCGAGCGGTGCCGCATGGCAGTGGATTCAGCGCGTGAACTCCGCGTCCGAGGAACAATTCGTCTCACCAGTGATTCGTACGTGGACGTGGTGGCAGGCGGGAGGCGCCGAGTTCACGATCGGTCAGCACATCGACGGTCTGACCGTGGTCGTGCTCTTCGTCGTTGCGTTCATCTCCACGCTGGTGCAGATCTATTCGCTTGAGTATCTGCGCGGCGACCGTCGCTACACGCACTTCTTTGCGGCACTCACGCTGTTCTCTGCCGGCATGCTGGCAATGGTCATCGCCGAGGACATGATTCTCTTCCTTCTCGGTTGGGAAATCATGGGTCTGTGTTCCTTCATGCTCATCGGTCACTGGTGGGAGGACGGTGCCAACAGCCGCGCCGCACTGAAGGCCTTCTTCACCGTTCGCACTGGTGACGTCGGCCTTCTTGTCGGAATCGCCATCCTGTTCTTCGCGGCAAACGAGTGGACCACCACCAACCTCGGGCTCTCTGGATTCTCAATTCGCGGACTCTCCGCGTGGGCGTTGTCCGGAGAGCCCAATTCCACGGTGATCCTGCTCGCCGCGGTCGCATTGTTCATCGCTTGCATTGGAAAGAGCGGCCAGTTCCCCTTGCACACCTGGTTGCCCGATGCGATGGCAGGTCCGACTCCCGTCAGTTCGCTGTTGCACTCGTCGACCATGGTTGTCGCCGGTGTCTTCCTCGTTGCGCGGCTCTATCCGGTGTTCTATACGGGTCTCGACATCCTCGGACCTTCGTCGAACATCATCATGATAATCGCTGCCATCACCATCGTGATTGCGGCGGCGCTCGCATTCGTGCAGACCGACATCAAGCGCGTTCTCGCCTACAGCACCGTCAGTCAGCTCGGTTACATGATGCTGGGTCTCGGTGCTGGTGCGTGGTTGCCTGCGGTGTTCCACATCTTCACTCACGCGTTCTTCAAAGCGTGTCTCTTTTTGTGCGCTGGATCGATCAGCCACAGTGCGTCGCACCACTCCTTCGACATGAAGAAAGACATGGGCGGGCTGCGCAAGTACATGCCAGTCACGTTCGCCTCGTGGGTCGTCTCGACGCTTGCTCTTTGCGGAGTGTTCCCGTTCTCGGGGTTCTTCTCCAAGGACGAGATCATCGACAACGTGGGCGGCAACGGGTACACGTTCTTCATGGTCGTCGGTCTCTTTGGAGCGTTCCTGACCGCGGCGTACATGACTCGCGCCACGTATCTCACGTTCTTCGGGGCACCGCGCGGTGCCGCAGCGGGGGAGCACGCAGGTCACGATGAGCACGCACACGAGGCCCATGACCGCCATGGCGATCATGACTCACACAGTTCCCACGACGAGCATGCCCACAGCGGTCCTCACGAGTCGGGTCTGCTCATCACTGCGCCAATCGCGATTTTGGCCGTTCTCGCAATCGGCTCGGGATTGTTCAATGCCACACCATTCGGCGAGTCTTGGGAGCACCTGAAGAAGTGGGCCGAACCACGAGCAGTCGTGGTCGGAGAAGACCATGCAGGTGGGCCTGGCGAGTCGCTCGTCGTCATGTTCCCCACGACCGAAGAGGGCCACTCGAAGTCACCGTGCGGGTCAGAGACCCCGGAAAGCGGTGTGTGTTACGCGCCGGCTCTGAATCACGCAAAGTTCAAGTGGTCCAAAGCCTTGCTCTCTCTCGCCATCGTCTTTGCTGGAATCGCTGTGAGTTGGCTGCTTAGTGCCGCGTTCTACGGAAGACGAGACCCTCGCCTCGTCGGCTTGACGCAGCGCAACGGTCTGGCGCGCGCGGGATACCGGTTGCTTGCCAACAAGTACTACCTCGACGACCTATATGAGCGGGGAATAGTGAGCAACGTTGCCGGTCCGATCTCGCGCGCGGCCTACTGGTTCAACCAGAAGGTGCTCGACGGAATCCTGCACGGAGTTGCCTCAGTGGCCCGACGTGTGGCCATCGTCGTTTACCGCGATATCGACCAACGCATCGTCGACGGCACCGTCAATGCATCCGCTGACGTGACCAAGTCGGCTGGTGTGACGGTACAACCGATCCAATCTGGACGAGTGGGCCACTACGGAGCGTTGCTGTTTGCAACCGCCGCAGTTGCAGCTCTCGTCTTTGTCATCCTCAACACCTGAGAACACGGGAGATACAACCATGCAGATGATCCGCGACAACAACTGGGTACTGAGTGTCGGCACGTTCCTGCCGATGCTTGGCGTGCTCGCCTTGCTCATCACGCCGAAAGCGAACGAGGCGGCGGTGAAGATGATTGCACTACTCACATCCATCGCCACAGTCGTCATTGGCGGATTCACGTTGTACAGTTTCGACTTCGACAAGGCCGGCTCAATGCAGTTCGTTGCCGAGACGAGTTGGATTCCCGTCATTAAGAGCACCTACTTCATCGGTGTCGACGGCATCAGCCTGCCGCTCTATCTGCTGAGCATGGTCATCACGCTGCTTGTCGTTATCTACAGCCTTGACCACATCCCTTCACCGGGCAATCCGAAGGCGTTCTTCATCCTGATGCTCATCCTTCAGACGGGCATGGCCGGCACGTTCATCGCCCAAGACCTCATCCTTTTCTTCGTGTTCTTCGAGCTGGTGCTCTTGCCGATGTATTTCATGATTGGCGTGTGGGGCGGCGAACAACGGCAGTATGCCTCGCTCAAGTTCTTCCTTTATACGATGTTCGGCTCGGCTCTTATGCTCGTCGCCTTCTTGGCGATGTTCTTCAAGACGGGTGCGGAGAGTTTCGCGATTCCGTACCTCGTGGAGAACGGTGCAGGTATCGCCAAGAACGCGCAGGTCTGGATTTTCGCCGGCATGTTCGTCGGCTTCGCGGTGAAGGTTCCGATGTTCCCGTTCCACACCTGGTTGCCCGACGCGCACACGCAGGCCCCGACCCAGGGCTCAGTCATCCTCGCGGCGATTCTGCTGAAGCTCGGCACGTACGGATTCATCCGCATCGCGATACCGATGCTCCCCGACGCAGCAATCGAGTGGGCGCCCTGGATCGGCGGACTCGCGGTCGTCGGCATCATCTACGGTGCGCTGGGCTGTCTTGCTCAGACCGATATGAAGCGACTCATCGCGTTCTCTTCCGTCGCACACATGGGCTTCGTGATGCTCGGCATCTCAACGCTCACCTCGTTCGGTGTGAACGCCGCCGTCTTCGGCATGGTGGCCCACGGTCTCATCACCGGCATGCTCTTCTTCGTTGCGGGCAGTGTCAAAGAGCGGTACCACACGCTCGAAATCAGCAAGCTCGGAGGCATGCTCACACAGGTGCCGCGACTCGGTTGGATTCTCGGTCTCTGCTCCATGGCGTCACTTGGTTTGCCGGGTCTCGCCGGATTCTGGGGCGAGTTTCCAGCGATCCTCTCCGCCTACAACCCCGCCGACGGGTTGAACGTGACGGTGTACCGCACCTACATGGTCATCGCGGCACTCGGTACCGTGTTCGCCGCTGCATACCTGCTGTGGCTCTATCAGCGCACTGCATTCGGCACACCCAAAGGCCACGACCACCACGACCTCCACGACGTCAACACCTACGAATGGATCGCCTGGTTGCCGCTCCTCATCGCCATCGTCGTCTTCGGTGTCGCACCCAACCTGCTCTTCAGCGTGATCGACCCGGCCGTACAAGGTGCGCTCCGCGCATTTGGAGGCTGACGAGTGATCTTCCTGTCGGCCTCACCCGCGCCATGGACGGCGCCGGTCATCGATTATCACGCGCTCGCGCCCGAGATTGTGCTGGCAGTTGGTATCTCGGTGGTGCTGCTCGTTGACCTCTTCACGACCGAGCGAAACAAGTGGTTGCTCTCCGTCTTGACCGGCTTCTCGTTGCTTGGCGCTGCATTGCCGGTGCTCACCCTCACCCTCCACGACGACCCCGTTCGCTCGATGTTCGACGGCCGGTACGTAGTCGACGAGTTCAGCCTCGTGATGAAGGGGCTGTTCCTGCTCGCCGGCTACGTGATCGTGTTGTTGTCGTCGTCGCACGTCGAAGAGGGCGACTATTGGCGCGGTGAGTACTGGTTCTTGCTGCTCACAAGCCTCCTCGGCATGGTGATGATGGCTTCGGCGCGCGACTTGGTGTCGGTGTTCGTGGCTCTTGAGTTCCTTTCGATTCCCGCGTACATGTTGGCTGCGTGGCGTAAGCGCGATCTGAAGAGCAACGAGGCGGGCGTCAAGTACTTCCTGCTCGGAGTCTTTGCCTCCGCGGTGATGCTCTACGGCATGTCGCTGCTCTACGGAGTTGCGAACTCCACTTTGTTGGTGGACATTGCGAAGACCGTCTCTCTTGAAGGCGAGTTCGCTGCGGTGCAAGCACTGGCTGTGGTATTCGTGGTCGTTGGATTTGCATTCAAGGTCTCGGCCGTGCCGTTCCATACGTGGGCGCCCGACACGTACGAGGGTGCCCCCACTCCAGTGACCGCGTTTCTCTCTGTGGCAAGCAAAGCGGCGGGATTCATCGCTCTCGTCGTGCTACTTCTGACCGCATTCCCCGCCGCCGCCGACGTGTGGCAGCCGTTCATCTGGGTGCTTTCTGCACTGACGATGACCGTCGGCAACGTGTTCGCCCTGCGCCAGACCAATCTGGTGCGCATGATCGCATACTCCTCGGTGAGCCAAGGCGGATTTGTGCTCATGCCTCTCGCCGTCGCTGGGGGTGCTGCGGCTGACGAAGCATTGCGTGCCGTCGTGGTGTACCTGCTCGTTTATGCCGCGACGAACCTCGGCATGTTCGGCGTCATTCTCGCCGTCTCTCGCAAGACGCGTAGCGGAGAGATCACATCGCTCGGAGGACTCTTCTCCTACGCGCCCGCTCTTGGCGTGCTGCTCACGATTTTCCTCGCGTCGCTCGCCGGCATTCCGCCGCTCGGAGGATGGATTGGAAAGTTCGCGGCCTTCCAGGCCCTCCTCACCGATGCGACCCCGTGGGCCTACGTTCTCGCTGTGATCGGTGCGGTCAACTCGGTGATCGCGTTCGGCTATTACGGCAATGTCATGCGCGAAGTGTGGATGCGTCCGGTGCCACACGGAGACACGACGCCCATAACAACGCCATCCTCGCTACAGATTGCACTCGGTATCGCAGCCGTCGTCACGCTCGTCGCAGGAATCTTGCCCGGCATCGTTCTTCACTTCGGCGACGTCGCCGATCTCGTCGGTGCATTCGGCGGCTGACGACGTCCGTTGGGCGATCGACAACCGAGGGGCACCGATTCGCTTCGACGAGTTCGTTCGACTCGCTCTCTACGGTGAACATGGCTTCTATCTTGGCCAACGCTCTGGACGTGCAGGTCGTCGCGGTGACTTTCTCACGTCGCCAGAGGTGGGGCCGTTGTTCGGTGCAGTCATCGCTCGCGCACTCGATTCATGGTGGGAGAGTCTCGGTCGGCCCGATCCGTTTGATGTCGTAGAAGTCGGCGCAGGTCCCGGCACACTTGCTCGCGCAGTGCTCTCTGCCGCACCCTCGTGCAAGACCGCGCTCCGCTACGCCGCTGTTGAAGTTTCAGAGCAACAACGCGCGCTGCATCCGAGCGGCATCGAGTCGGTTGCGGCCTTCCCTGAACGACCACTGACGGGGGTGGTCCTTGCCAATGAATTGCTAGACAACCTGCCCTTTCGGCTCTTCGTATATGACGGTGGCTGGCGCGAATCATTCGTCGGCTTCGATCGCGGTCGACTCGTCGAGCACGTCTTGAGGGCTGAGAGCATCCCTCCGTGTTTGCCAGAGACGGCGACTCACGGTGCGCGTGCAGCCGTGCAGGACTCCGCTCGACAATGGGTCGAGTCGGTTATCGCTCATTTGTCGTCGGGTCGCATCGTCGTGTTTGATTACTGCTCCACGACAGCAACTATGGCTTCGAGACCCTGGCGCGAGTGGTTGCGAACCTACGCCTCACATGAGCGAGGCGTGCACTTTCTGTCGAACGTGGGAGAGCAAGACATCACAGTTGAGGTCGCAATTGATCAGCTGCCTGCACCGTCGTCAGTGTCGACTCAGGCTGACTTCCTGCGTCGACATGGAATCGATGCATTGGTGGAGGAGGGGAAGCACATGTGGGAGGAGCGAGCAAGCAGGCCCGATCTCGAGGCGATGAAGATGCGCAGCCGTGTCAGTGAAGCTGAGGCACTGCTCGATGCGAGCGGTCTTGGCGGTTTCAGTGTGCTTGAGTGGGTGACTGGGGCCAATGAGTCCTACAGGTGACAGCGAGATAGTTTGAGACGAGATGAAACTTCGACAGATTGCCGAGCGTTTGAAGAGCAAAGCACTGTCGTGGCTCAGGTCCTTCTCTCAAGGATCGAAACTCGAGTACTTACGTGAGTCGCTGCGTCAGGCTCAGATCTCCAATGACTATCTCATGTCGATCTGGTTGCAGGGTCGAACTGAGCATCCGAATCCAATATTGCGCCATGGAAGTAAGTTCTTCTCTCAAGCAGATGAAGACGGAGTTCTACTTGAGATTCTCCGCCGCGCAGGAGTCGACTCGGGGGTTTGCGTCGAAATCGGATGCGGGAACGGCACTGAGAACAACACTTTGAACCTGCTTCTTCGTGGCTGGCCATGTGTCTGGATTGACGCCGGATCGCTTGCGTTTGATACGCGATGCAACAGTGAGTTGTTGTCTTTTCAGAGCGCTTTCGTTGATATTGAGAACGTGTGCGAGACAGTCAATCGTGGACTGCGAGAACTTCGAATGGAAAGATTCACTGTCCTCTCGATTGATGTGGATGGGAATGACGGCTACCTAGCGCAAGCACTGTTACGGGGCGGTGCATCGCCTGCTGTCATTGTGATTGAGACGAACGAGTTGATACCCCCGCCGATCTCTTTTGCCCAGGAGTATGCACCTGGTCATGTTTGGGATCGAACGAAGAATTCGGGCTGGAGTCTGCAGTCGTTGGCAGATCTACTTGCAGATTTTGGATACACGTGTGTCGCGTGCAATCTCGAAACTGGAGTCAACGCTTTCTTTGTGAGAAATGACCGGCTAGCGGGCTTCGCAGATGTTCCACGTGACCTATCGAGTCTTTACGTGGGTAGATCGATTCACCCCCAGAAACATCGCGACCGAAGAACTCAGGTCACCCCAGAGCTAGTCGAGTCTCTAGTCCGTCAGGTCAAGAGACTCGAGCCCTCCTGAATTCATTGACCTGAAATTTCCTCTTGAGACAAATCTGAAGTCAGTGGAGTCTCTTGGATTCACTCAGCATCACGTCGCGCTCGTCTGGTTTGCTTGTCATCCATGCACTGAGAATGACGACCGCCATTCCAACGACGGAGAGTAAAGCGATGTGCTCATCGCGAAACACTGCGCCAAGAATCAGTCCAACAACTGGGGTGAAGTAGGTGGGAATCATCGCCCGTGTGATGCCAGTTCTCTCGAGCAACATCCCAAAGGCGACGAATGCAAGGCCGGTGCCGACGACACCGAGTGTCACGAGCGCGGCCAGGGAGGAGATTGAGAAGTCCGAGTCGTCGATTCCTGTTAGGGCTACGGGCAGTGACCACAACGATGCTGCCAACTGGACTCGCACCAGCAAACGGGCTGGCGCGAACTTTGCCTGAAGGGGCCGAGCGATGTTCGTCGCCACCGCGTAACAAACGACTGCCGCCAGCAAGAAGAGGATTCCGCGCATGTCTGCGATTGCTTTCCCGCTCTGTGACTCTTCGCGTACGGCGGGTGCTGCGATGACTACGATTCCAAAGAACCCAAGGATGATGGCGAACACGCGCCGCCAGCTCGGGATACGCCGTACCCAGAGCGCGGTGATCAGCGCAGTGACGACCGGGAGCCCGCCATTCATCATCCCGGCGACTCCACTTGTCACTGATTGTTCTGCGAGAGGGAACAGCCAGAACGGAAGTGCCATCCAAACTAGGCCGAGCACCGCGATTCTCGGCCAGTGCCCGCGTGGGATCGCCTCCCGCGAACCGCGGATACACGCCAATGCCGCTGCTCCAGCTAAGGAACGTCCGAACGGGACTAGCGAAGGATCAAAGTGGTCGATCGCAACGGCAATCAGGAGAAACGATGATCCCCATGTCAACGCAAGTAGGGATGACAGTCCCCACTCGGTGGGGCCAAAATCTCGAGTTGCCCGAATTGATCGCACCGAGGAATCATTCTCGCACATTCCCAAGCGGTACCCGAGATTCTCTTTCGCAATTCGCACTATCGTTGGCGCACGATGAATCAGTGCGGTCTTTCGGACTTGACGGTCGTCGTTCCGACGTACTTACGGAGCGAATATGTTCGGCGTCAATTCAGTTATTGGCGTGGGTCTGACGCGACGGTTGTCATTCTTGATGGCTCGCCAGAACCGCAGGACGTTCCAGACAGTCTCAAGTCCGAAAACATTCGTTATGTCCATTCAGGTACTTCGTTTCCTCAACGACTTTCCACTGCAAGGCAATTTGTCAAGACCAGGTATTGCGTGATGCTTTCGGACGATGAGTTCTTTGCTTTCAGCGGGTTGCGCAGCGCTATCGCAAAACTGAATACTGACCCAGAAGTTCTTGGATGTGTCGGACGATGCTTGTATTTTTTTGTCGACCAAGGTCGATTCTTGTTGAAAGACGCTTACCGTGAGTGGGTGCCGTTTTCTGACGCAGCGGCAACTCAACTCATTCGACTAGATGAGGACCTTCCCCCGAGGAAGACTCATATGGCCCACTACGCAGTGATGCGAAGTGAGGCATGGGTCGAAATCATGGAAAATGCCTATCGTCAAACGTTTTCCTCCGCATATACGTATGAACGGTTAGTGAACCTACAGCGATCAATTCTTGGACGCACGGTCATTCTGGAACACCTACTTTGGTTCCGGAGTATGGAGAATCGAAACATCTCAGTGAACGTTGTTGGTGGCCCCGGATTCTTGGCTTGGGCACTTGATTCCAAGTACGCAACTGAAGTTGCACAGTATCGAACAATTGCAAAGGACTTGCTACTCGAGGGAGGTGTTGCACCAGGAGACGCTGAAACGTTTGAGAGACGATTCTTTGAGGTGGGTGTACAAAAGACATTGGAGAGAAAGTCAAAGCTTCGCAAGCGATTTCGTGACAAGTATCGCCAGAAACTGCTGCAATGGAGTCCTAAGCGGCTCCGACTGTTCGTCAAGCGCCACCTGCCCGCACGGGTCCTCTCTTTCAGTGGCTGGGAGGGCTATGGCATCGACGGTGTTTGTGAATCCTTGCTCGCGCGACAAACCCTGTTTGAGCGAGCCGAGGTTGAGAGAGTGCGAGAATTAGCATTGGAGACTGCAGCGTCTGTAGAAAGACACAGGGCACAGAACCGTGACAGGTAATACCATCGACGATCTCGGATCCGAGAAGAGGCGATTTGCACCAAGCGCAGATTTTGTCGCTGCGGCAAATGTTTCTAACCAGGCTCTCTACCAAGAAGGACGACGCGACTATCAGCAGTACTGGGCGCGTCAAGCGCGTGAGCTCGTCTCGTGGTCAAAGCAATGGGATCAGGTTTGTGAGTGGACACCACCTTTCTCAAAATGGTTTGTCGGCGGAGCCCTGAATGTCTCCTATAACTGTCTCGATCGCCACGTGTTGGCAGGGCACGGACAACGCATCGCCTTCTACTGGGAAGGTGAGCCGGGCGACACTCGCAGCATTACATATACCGAACTGTTTGAGGAAACAAAGAAGTTCGCAAATGTCCTGCTGTCGCTCGGCGTTCAGAAGGGCGACCGAATCAATATCTATCTTCCGATGATTCCAGAAGCAGCGATTGCGATGCTTGCGTGTGCGCGAATCGGGGCTGCGCACAGCGTTGTGTTCGGTGGCTTTTCGGCGACGGCACTGGCAGACCGCATCAATGATGCCTCTGCAAAGGTCTTGATTACGGCCGACGGGGGATGGCGTCGAGGTGAAGTGTTTCCGCTGAAGCCTCAGGCAGACGAAGCAGTCAGCAAGTGTCCGACCATCGAGCATGTGATTGTCGTGCGGCGAGGCGAGAATCCGGTGTCAATGACGAGCGGACGAGATCACTGGTACCACGAGCTCATGAGCAGTGCGTCAACGGAGTGCCCAGCAGAACCGATGGACTCTGAGCAGCTGCTCTTCTTGTTGTACACCTCGGGTACCACTGGCAAGCCCAAAGGAATTATGCACACCACGGGCGGGTATCTGACGCACGTGACGACGACGTTCAAGTACGTCTTCGACCACAAGCCGGACAAGGATGTTTATTGGTGCACGGCTGACGTCGGCTGGGTCACTGGGCACAGCTACATCGTGTACGGACCGTTGGCCAACGGTGCTACTCAAGTGATGTACGAAGGCGTTCCCAATTTTCCAGCGAATAATCGAATCTGGTCGCTCATCGAGAAGTACAAAGTGACGGTGTTCTATACAGCCCCGACCGCGATTCGGACGTACATGAAGTGGGGGACACAGGAGCCCGCCAAACACGATCTATCAACGCTTCGTCTCATCGGAAGCGTTGGTGAGCCGATCAATCCAGAGGCCTGGATGTGGTATCACGAGCACATCGGTGGCAGCCGCTGTCCAATTGTTGATACGTGGTGGCAGACGGAGACTGGCGGGATCATGATTAGTCCACTCCCAGGTATCACCGTGACGAAGCCTGGCTCCGCAACTCATCCCTTGCCTGGAATCGGAGCCGATGTCGTGGACGAGTCGGGGCAACGCATCGAACGCGGTGGTGGTTACTTGACGCTCACCCATCCTTGGCCCGGAATGCTGCGTGGTATTTGGGGTGATCCAGAGCGATACAAGCAGACCTATTGGAGTCGGTTCAAAGGCAAGTACTTCGCAGGTGACGGAGCAAAGCTCGACGAAGACGGCTACCTATGGCTACTCGGTCGCGTCGACGACGTCATGAACGTCTCAGGACACCGAATCTCGACGACGGAAGTTGAGTCGGCACTCGTCTCGCATCCGTCTGTAGCGGAAGCCGCAGTCGTCGGCGCAAATGATGCCACCACCGGCCAAGCAATTATCGCTTATGTGACGCTTCGAGGTGGGATGGAAGTCGACGAGCGAAAGTTGCGTGACCACGTGGCCAAAGAGATTGGGGCAATCGCCAAACCGAAAACTATCTATTTCACGCCTGATCTTCCCAAGACCCGCAGCGGCAAGATCATGCGTCGCCTGCTCCGTGACGTCGCAGAGGGTCGCAACCTCGGTGATACCACGACATTGGCGGACGCCTCCGTCGTCAGTGAACTACAGCGCCGTGCAAGTGAAGCCCCTAGCGAAGACTGAAAGTAATCAGTCGCGGAAGTTCACGAATTGCAACGGAATTCCGAGGTCGGCCGACTTCAACAGCGAAATCGCAGTTTGCAGGTCGTCGCGCTTCTTGCTCGACACCCTGATCGAGTCACCTTGCGTCTGCGTGGAAACACCCTTCGGCGCTTTCTCCTTCATAAGTTTGTTGATTTCTCGAGCTTTGTCGCTTGAAATCCCGACCTTTACCGTGACGACTTGCCGGACGGTATCACCGGTGGCCGCCTCGACCTTGCCCCAGTCGAGACCCCGAAGTGAAACCCCTCGCTTGACAAGTCGCTCTTCAAGGACAGTCTTCAGAGCACGCAAACGATCTTCACTCGAGGTGCGAAGCGTGAGGGCGAGCTCGTTCTGTTCGATCGTCGAGTTGGTGTCTTTAAAGTCGTATCGCTGCCCGATCTCTCGTTGAGCCTGGTCGACGGCATTCTTCAATTCTTGGCGATTCACCTCGGAAACGACATCGAAACTCGGCATGCCCGTCACGATACCGAATCCGTTAGAGTGAAGCCCTCGGGGTCGGTACCCAAGCGGCCAAAGGGAGCAGACTGTAAATCTGCCGGCATCTGCCTACGTAGGTTCGAATCCTTCCCGGCCCACTGAGCGAGCTTTCGTAGACTCGGGTCGAATGATCGTGGCGTGGAGCGAGCTCCCGAGCCTTGCGGGAAAAGTCGCAATGGTCGACGGGAGTTTTGATCCACTTCATGATGGGCATATCGCCTATTTTGAAGCCACTGCGTCCTTTGGCCTGCCTGTCCTTTGCAACATCACAAATGACGAATGGACTTCGCAGAAGCACCGCATCCTTCTCCCTCAGCCCCAGCGAGCTCGCGTCATAGATTCCATACGATATGTCTCCTACGTCCACTGCGCGACACAGTCGACGCGTAACGTGCTTGAACATCTTCGACCAAGCATGTATGTAAAAGGTACAGACTGGAAGGAGCGCGGAGGGATTCCAGCCGCTGAAGCTGAGGTGTGTTCCAGGCTCGAGATTCAAGTCCGATATGTCGACACCGTTTTCAATAGTTCGTCACGCCTTCTTGAACAATTCAAATCGCTCTGATGTACTCAGCCATCGTCTCGTACCATACGAATCCGTACACGTGCGGGGTTGCACGATTCAACCTCTCGTTGGCGCGAGCTATGGAACTCCCATTAGTACAACTCGACGGGTACTGCGCCAGCTCCCAGGCTGGTGTGGGGCTCGTATCGATAAAAGTGGAAGAGCTACAAGACTCCTCCGCTTCGTCGCTCATTCAGGCAATTCGGAACAGAAAGTTTGAGTACGACCTTCTTCTGCACGGTCTGGATGGTTCTGACGAAGAGCGCGAGATCTGCGGAAGTGCACGGAGGATTTTTGCGGCAAGTGCTGAGATTGCGTCAAAGCTCAAGCCCGCTCACCCAGAGGTGGTCACAGTCTTTGCCCCGGGCGCACCGGTGCATCCGCTAAAGGAGCCTGTCGACTGCACCCTGCTTACGTTCGGAATGGCGCATAAGATTCGCAGTGAGGGATACCGCCGTTTGGCGTATCTGCTCGAGCGAGATTCACGCACGTTCAGGCTGGAGATCTCTACTGCTCTTCATGAAGGCGGTACTTTCGATGAATCATTCTTTACCGTGAGTGAAGAAATATCGGCAGCATTTTCCGGAAACGTTCGTTTTTTGGGTTTTCTCACTGACGCCGAGGTATCTGAGCGACTCCTGACAGTTGACGCTCTTGTGGCCTTCTTTCCAAGCGGCGTTCGGGAGAATAATACGACCGTACTCAGCGCAATGTCTCACGGGTGTCCGGTGATCTCCAATCTTGACGGATTTTCGCCTGAATGGATGGCACACAACAAGACCATTTTTGACATCAGCCAGTTAGTGGAGTTTCCGCAGAAATCTGAACTAACTCAGGTGGGTGATTCGGGTCGACTAGCTGCCAGCGCATTCACATTCAACCGACTCGCAGAGATCCTCACAGAGAACGGCCGTTAGGGCGATGGTGCTTTGAGTGTTGCGAGAATTGTTGAGGTCCATCGCGAGGCTTGTAATTCTCCCGCTCATTGCAGTGTCGAACTTGGTCCTTCAGTTCGCCATGGGCGGACGCAAACTGCGGATAGTGGTGATGGACTCTCGTTACTTTGGTCATCAAACACTGGAACCAGAAGTCTTTTGGGATGAGTGGCAGACTGCAATCGAGAGAGGCGACCGCAATCTTTGGTTCGCTTGTATTGGCCCGCGAAGTTCTGCGATTAACCCGTACCTCTGGGACCTCTCCAAGAAGAGGCTCCCTGTGCTGCCTTCTTGGTTCGTCACTTCCATCGCCTACTGGAAAGTTCGTTTCGGGTTTCGTTTCATTGATCTTCGGGATGCATCCATCTATCGACTGAACTTTCTAACAGTCCGCACGACGAGCTTGCCGCTAGAAGGACCAGTATCGGCGAGAAGGCATGCAATCTTGAATCACCTCGATGAACCCGTTCGACCGTACGTCGTCTTCACGGTTCGAGAGTTTGATTCGCTGGATCAAGAGAATGATTTGCGTAATCGTCGAATCATTGACCTTCACCCGGGAATGATCGAGCTGGTAAGCAGAGGGTTCAACGTCATTCGACTCATGTCCAAGACGAAAGATCCCCTTACTGTCGTCAATCCGCATCTTTTGGATTGGCAAGTGGAGCGTGATGGTGAACCTGGAGACGAACTGGCGCTGCTGTCCGGAGCGGCATTCGTCGTCTCCACGACCACGGGCGGTGACTGTTTGGCTCTTGCCTACCGACGACCGGTCCTTTACCTCGATTGTTTCAGGTTTCCCTTGGTCTTTCTCGGAACCGAACTGGCGACTTTCTCTGTTCCGCTCATGTGCGATTCGTATACGGGTGATCGACTCGGACTGAGCGAAATTCTGGACAGAGGCCTAGGGTGGGTTGGTGATCAGAGACTCTTCGCCAAGGCCGGGGTCTTGGTATCTCAGTCAGATCCACAAAGAATCCGGACTCAAATAGCTCAGTACGCAGAAGGTCTGAGTGTAAGCAAGTTGCCGAACCGAGATCCTGCTCAGCAGCTCTGGCGGGACTTACTCGTTGCGAGACTTGGCAGTGAGATCGTAGAACGCCACGGTGAAATCAGAGCCAACATGCTTCGGTCTTGTATCCCAGAATTCGTGACTTGAACTCGTCTTCGTCCGAGAATTGGCCCGTGGTCACTCGAGCATCTTCTGCATTATGACTGAGTCCAGCCAGCGACCGAATTTTCGACCGACCTCTCGCTCAACGCCGACTTTCGCGAACCCGAGTGCAGAGTGAAGCGCGATTGATCCGATGCTCTGAGAGTCAATCCGGGCAATAACCGTATGGAATCCCGAATTCCGAGCGGAAGTGAGCAGTGCTGATAGGAGCAATTTTCCGACACCTCTGCGCTGAAAATTGCGATGTACATAGATTGAGTTCTCGACTGTTGTTCGGTAACCAGCACGTTCGCGATAACTGCTGAGGGCAGCAAAGCCAATGACACCAGCAATCGGGTCATCCGCAACAATCGCTGCAAAAGCACCGCTGCGAGCTTCCAGCCATTCCCGTTGAGCTTCTACAGATCTCGGGACGAGATCAAAGGTTGCCGTCGTATGTTCAACTTCATAGTTATAGATTTCGGCGATCAACTCTGCGTCGTTTCTCCGAGCTACGCGAACCGACACGGTCTGCATCAGGCAGTAGTCTAAGAAGGGCGTTGCGAAAGCAACGTCAGCGCCCTCTTAGCTCAGTTGGCAGAGCACTTCCATGGTAAGGAAGAGGTCGTGGGTCCGATTCCCACAGAGGGCTCGCCAAGCGGCGGCGTAGCTCAGTTGGTAAGAGCATCCGGCTCATAATCGGAAGGTCATCGGTTCGACTCCGATCGCCGCTACAACATGAGTAACTCGTCCAATCGCGCGGTGTATCAACTCGTCCTGCAACTTCTTGATCGCAAGGACCGTATACGTTTCTCAATCTGTCTGGCGCTCATTCTGGTTGCCACAGCTCTAGAGCTTCTGAGTCTCGGAATGGTCATACCCGTGGTTCAGGTCGTTCTCGGAGGCGAGAATCTCGAGTCGTATGGCTGGATACCCGACTCAATCGAAGACATGCGGTATCGAACCTTCGTGTTTCTTCTGCTCGGGTCTCTTATCGGTGCGTTCTTGCTGAAGAATCTGTTCCTTCTGGCCTCGAACTACTATCAACAACGAGCCCAGTTGTCACTTGGCAACCGAATTACTCAGCGTCTGTTTGAGACGTATCTCCAACAGCCGTATGAATATCACTTAACGCACTCGTCATCAGTACTGATGAGCCGAATCGGCGAGTATTCAGGCGCGGTGCTCTACTTTTTGGGTCCCTCATTGGTGATAATTGGGGATATTCTCACCGGGCTCGGGTTCTTGACCGTGCTCCTCATCGTTCAGCCAGTGACCACGCTCGTGGTCGGCTTCATCTTTGGAAGCAGTGCCTGGCTAGTGCTCCGCTTGACGAGAAGCCGGGCTGAAGTCTGGGGAAAGATGCGAATTGACTATCGGGTCTCAATCAACAATGCACTTCTCTCAGGATTTGGAGGCGTGAAGGAAATCAAACTCTTCGGGCGAGACCGAGAGGTGATTACTTTGCATCGGGACGGAATCTATGGGAACGCCAGAACCATCTACATGTTCAACGTGATTCAATCAGTGCCTCGCGCAGTTTTTGAACTGCTGGCCATTAGCAGCATCGCCATGACTATCGTCATTGCAAGTTTGCGAGGACAAACTACTGATGAGGCGACACTGACGATTGCGCTCTTCGGAGTGGTTGCTTTTCGGATGTTGCCATCAATCAATCGAATTGTTGTCTCTCTTCAGCAGCTCGCTTTGACGCGTCCTGGCTTGGAGGGTGCGATTGAGGGCTTCTCACTACCAATCATTGAATCGGCGCCGCAAGTTACGGCACAGATTGGCGCCTTTGAGGAGTTGAGTCTGAGGGAATTGCGATACCGATACCCGAACACCGAAGCAGACGTTTTGGATCTGGGTCGACTCGTGATTCGTGCCGGAGAGTCTGTTGGAATCGTCGGGACAAGTGGATCAGGAAAGAGCACCCTTGTGGACGTACTCATAGGAATCTTGAATCCCACCGAGGGCGAGATACGCATCAATGGTCTCGACATCGTTCACCATCGCCGTCAGTGGCAGGACAAAATCGGCTACGTCCCGCAGCACGTATATCTGATGGATACCACCATTCGGCGGAATGTCGCATTTGGCTTGCCCGAGAAATTGATCGATGACTCGCATGTAGAGCGAGCCCTCCGCCAAGCGAATCTTCTCGAGTTCGTACAGGGCCTTCCCAATGGTTGGGACACCGAAGTTGGCGAGCGTGGCGTCCGACTCTCAGGCGGTCAGCGTCAACGCCTGGGCATTGCCCGTGCGCTCTACGGCAACCCCGAGGTCATCGTGCTCGATGAAGCGACCTCAGCCCTCGACGCCGCGACGGAACGCGAAATCGTCGAGTCGTTCCGCGAAATTGCACATGACCATACGCTCATCGTCGTGGCTCACCGAACCTCGACCCTGAAGTATTGCAATCGACTCGTTCGCCTGGAAGAGGGGCGCATCGTGCAGGAAGGCACCTTCGAAGAAGTGATTGGTAGCCTGCCTGACGCAAGTGACAGAGGGCAGTAGCTCAGTTGGTAGAGCATCGGTCTCCAAAACCGACGGTCGGGGGTTCAAGTCCCTCCTGCCCTGCAAATGGCTCGCGCATCGGCGCAGTGACGGCGTAATCCAAGCCTCCCGATAGCCTCAACAGCCCGTATGTCAATGGATCTCAATCGGCAACAGAAGCGCGCCATGCGCCGCATGGGTGCGGTCAACGAGCAGGGTGCACCCGTTCGTCAGCCGGTGACCCCGTCGCAGCCGCGCGAGCGCGTGGGGGCGGTTCAGTACGTGCGCGAGGTTCGCGACGAGATGCGCAAAGTCTCATGGCCGTCGTGGCCCGAGGTTCGCAGATACTCGATCATTGTCTTGATTGCCGTCGTCGTCGTCACCGTGTATGTGTTCGGGCTTGACGCAGTGTTTGGAATTCTCTCCGGCTGGTTGTATAAGGACTAAACCATGAACACTGAAGACATCACCACAGAATCACTCGTCGACGCTGAGTTCGACCTGACACAAGCCGACTCCGAAGAGGAGTTCATCGACCGCCCGTGGTTGCGCCCCGGCAAGTGGTACGTCGTGCACAGTCAGTCCGGCTACGAAAAGAAAGCCGAGCAAGCCATGCGTGCTCGCGTGCAGTCGATGCATCTCGAGCACAAGGTGTACGAAATCGTCATCCCGATGGAAGACGTGGTGGAGTTCAAGAACGGCCGCAAGCAGACCGTTCAGAAGAAGATGTTCCCCGGCTACATCCTTGTTCGTTGCGAGCTCGACGATGATTCGTGGCTCTGCATTCGTCAGACACCGGGCATCACCGGATTCGTCGGCCAAAACCAGCGCGGTCAGCGCCCGACGCCGCTCTCCAAGAAAGAAGTGCAGCACTTCTTCGTGGCCAAAGAAGAAGGCGAAGTTCAGCCGAAGCGCAAGGCTCCGAAGCTGGACTACGAGGTTGGCGAGGCAGTGCGCGTGAAGGAAGGCCCATTCGCCGACTTCCAAGGCCAGATTGCCGAGATCAATGCCGATCACATGAAGTTGAAGGTGCTCGTCAACATCTTTGGCCGCGACACGCTGGTCGAGATGGACTTCGGCCAGGTCGCAAAGCTCTAATCAGGTTCAGCAAGAGGAAGGAAACCACTCACCATGGCGAAGAAAGAAGTCTCCGCGGTCGTCAAGATTCAGATCCCGGCAGGAAAGGCAACGCCCGCGCCGCCGGTCGGTACCGCGCTCGGACCACACGGCATCCAGATCATGGAGTTCGTGAAACAGTACAACGCTGCGACCGAAAGTCAGGCAGGCACGGTCATCCCGGTCGAGATCACGATTTTCGACGATCGTTCGTTCGAATTCAAACTCAAGACCCCGCCCACTCCGGTGTTGTTGCGCGAGAAGGCCAAAATCGAAAAAGCCGCATCGAACCCGGGCAAGGAAATCGCCGGGTCAGTGTCGGAGCGGGACATCGAGGAAATTGCCAAGCGCAAGATGCCCGATTTGAACGCCAACGACATCGAAGCCGCAAAGCAGCAGGTGCGAGGCACCGCTCGAAGCATGGGGTTGACCGTTACCCCCTGAACCAGCAGTCGGGGCTCGGTGAGTCGTCTTGACGCCCGAGTTTCGGGTCGCCGATAGGGTCTAACAACGAAATTCAATCCGTACGGAACGACCTCGTCCGGCGGAAACCACAACGAGGGAGGCTTTATGGCCAAGGAAAATCACCGAGGAAAAAAGTACGTCGCGTCGGCCACTGGGTTGAATCGCGATGAGTTGCACGATCTCACCGCTGCTGTCACCAAGGTGAAGTCGATGGCGAAAGCGAAGTTCGACGAGACGGTCGACATCGCCGTGCGCCTGGGTCTCGACACGAAGAAGAGTGAGCAGACCATCCGTGGCACCGTCTCAATGCCGTCAGGCACGGGCAAGTCGGTGCGAGTCGCGGTGTTCGCGCAGGGTGACAACGCCAAGGCGGCCCGCGAGGCGGGTGCGGACGTCGTCGGTGCAGAAGATCTCGCCGCCGACATCGAAAAAGGCAACATGAACTTCGATATTGCGATCGCCACGCCTGACTTGATGCCGCTCGTCGGCAAGCTCGGTCGCGCACTCGGCCCTCGCGGTTTGATGCCGAACCCGAAGACTGGCACCGTCACCACCGACGTCGCTCGTGCGGTCAGCGAGTTCAAGGGCGGCAAGGTCGAATACCGCACCGATCGTTACGGCAACGTGCACGTGCCCGTCGGCAAGGCCAGCTTTGAAGTTGCAGCCCTCGTAGCGAACGTGAAGGCGGTTCTCGACGAGTTGCAGCGTTCAAAACCTGCGGCAGCCAAGGGCCGCTACATGAAGCGCATCACCATCTCGTCGACGATGAGCCCCGGTGTTCGCATCGACCCAAGCGTCGTCGAAGCCAATTAACGCCTCCACTTTTTGTCCGCCTCGTGAAAACCTCAGCCCGGCTCACGCCGGGGAGAGCGATTCAATGGATGGCTTCGCTACCCGTCAGAGCCTTGCGCCCGATCATCAAGGTACGACTAGTGAGGTTTCACACTCCCTATGGCTTCATGTTGCGATGCCCGCTTTACTACCTACTCCAACGGGAGGAGGAGCGGAACAACCGCAGAAGATTTTTTGACGTTGTTTTTTGGTCTGGGGAAACGCCAGATCTGGAATTCAGTCAGTTTTGGCAGCGTCAGATTCCGCTGTTACCTGAATTTTTGCATCGAAAACTTTGGAAATTCTTGCACGTAATTGCTTGGTATTGGGAGCGGAACGACTCGATGAAAGAGCATGTGTTTGACCTCTCATTAGGGAAAAACCACGCGTCAGATTCAATGAACTCCCGTCGGTACGATGCGGCGAAGTTTGTCACGCGCCAGGACGAGATTGAGTTGGCCTCGTGCCTCGAAAGCCTGGGTGTGGACCCTGATGCACAGATTGCATTGATTCATGTTCGAAACTCATCGCACGACGTTCAGACCGCTTCAAAAGGCAGCTACGACGTTCATTGTGCCAATGCCGACGCCGGCAGCTTCCAGTCCGCAGTTGACTTTTTGGTCGACCAAGGCTTCGCGGTATTGACTATCGGAAATCATCCAACATCGGCTTCTGGGCTGAGTCGGGTGGTCGAGTACCACAAGTCTCCACGGCGAACGGCATTGCTCGACCTTGTGATCGGCAGCAAGTCACAACTGTTCATTGGGACTACCGCAGGTGCTCTCAGCGCAGTCGCTTTCCATTTTCGCCTGCCGGCACTCTTGACGAATCACCTGATCTGGAATTCAGAAATCACTGCTGAGCCGTTCGGCTATGGGAGGGCAGTCTTTCTTCTAAAAAATGTGTGGAGAGACGGAGTTCGACTGTCTCAGAGCGAAGTTATGCAGAGTCGACTTCCGACTGGCGATCAAGCTCTCATGGAAGCGGGTGTTTCGCTGGAGGATAACTCTGGTGCTGAGATATTGGAAGGATTGAAGGACCTTCTGACTCTCGGAATTGAACCTGAGCCATGGCGTTACGTACACCAAAACGAAGAGCAAAAGGACTTCTGGCGGATCTTTGATGCACATACTCGCTTGGAGCGTGTATGTAAAGAAGACGGTGCCATTATCTCACCGAGTTTCTTGAAACAAAATCCCCACTGGTTGAGGTAGCACCGCCCTGCAGTCAGCAATACCCCTCGCCAAGTGCGGTCGTGTCTACGAACCATCCACTCGGCGAGATGCGCTCTATCGGAAGATTCTTACCTTCTATTACAGACGTAAGCGAGTTTCTTTTGTTTGCACCGATGACGACCATAAGTCGATGAGGTGTCATTCGAAGGAAAGCTGAAGTGAGCGAAATTCGGCGTGTAGGTGGCTTTGGACTTGCGCGACAGATCTCTACCGACTTCGAGATAGATTCCGCCCGGACGCCCGAGAACAGGCCAGCCACATGCCCGTCCTCGGCCATGCTTAGGAGCGCGATATCAGGTTTGGGAAGCGCATCCAGTCGTCGACTCCAGTCATGTGCGGATGCAACGAGGTCTAACTCGCATTCCGGTGCGATGATTGACGCCCTTGCAAAAGGCGTTGCTTTGATGACATCTCGAAGTTGGGTCACATTCTGCTCTTCAGCCAGTTCGCTGTGGCGTTCATCACTGACAACGAGGGTTGGCAGGTAGTCGAACCTCCAAGCTTCGGCTACCTGTTTCAAAACCAGGGGGGTCGTTGCCCCACCGGAGATTACCCAGACTCGAAGTCCGTTCTGTTTCGCAATCGCGAGGATTTCTTGCGCAGCAGCATGAATTGTGGAGCCTGAAGACGATCCAACGAACACTGGCGCACCGAGAAGCAGCGAGCTCATTTGATGGTGTTTACGAGTTCGAGCCAGCGTATGGGAGTGACCGAGCGATATGCGAGAGAGTCCGCAGAAATCTGATGTAGTTGGGGCGTCTTGATGAACTCCGACAATTGTGAGGCCGACCGAGCGAAGTTCGCACCCGAGATTCCAGCTAGTGGGCTCAAGTTAGGTGTTCTCGCGTCAAGCACTGTGATGACGGGTACTGCGAGCAGAGTCAGGTCAACGCTCGCGGCGCCGGCAACACCGACGATCGCCAACAGTAAATCGGGTGCCAGTTCAGCGAGGTGGTCGAACGTGACGGAAAAGCCAAGTCTGAGAGCCATTTCGGAGTGACTCGGACTGCCGGGATGTGGCTTGAACCAAAGTTCCAGAGAATCTGGACTTCTTTCGACTGCTGAAACTGTAAGAGTGAGCAGCCTCTCTGACTCGGTTCTGCTGATATCCCCAAGCACAAGCAGGCGAATTGGTCGCACTCGCTCGGCGACTTTGAGGGGGGCGTACCTGAGGGCCTCGACTTCCACGACACGAGTATTCGGAGGGCCGAGACGACGAAGGTGTTCATGAGCGACTGGGCTATTTACTGCGTACATAGTCGGTGTCGGCCTGCGACGAGCGTTGTCCAGGCCGGAGCCGTGAGTCTCATCAAAGTATCGGTGGTCGAGCCGTCGTATGACGGAGTGTGCATAGCCAATTGAGGATTTGTGTGAGTGACGTGAGACTGCTGAGACGAGTGCATGTTCGAAAGGCTTGTTCTCCCATAGAAATAGCCAGTTGGTAGATGGGAGCTTGCGGACGAGGCGATCGTAGACATGCGACTGAATAATCGTCGAGATTGCGCGAGATCCGGAGAGAGAATCACGCAATTGGCTGGCGAAGAGAGTGTCAACAGGAAGGGTTCTGTATGCGTTGGGGATTTCAGCCGAATTGAGTCTTAACTCTCTGCGCGCAATTCGCCACGAGAAATAGGTCTTTAGGGAACGACCAAGAGCTCCGATGGTTATGAAGTCATCAATGACGCGATGGACTTCGTTCGTTGAAGTCGAATCTTTGACTCGGCAGTAGCGCCGCGCAATTCGGTGGGGCATCTCATCACTCCGATGGTACAACCAGAGAAGTTGCCCACGATTCGTGAGGCTGTTCGGCAAGTTGCCCCAATACGGCGACTGTGCGCTCAGTTCGCCCGACGCTGGAATGAGATATCCAACGAGACTGAATTCGGGGGAGCCGACGTTGGTTCGTCGCAAGGAGTTTAGAAGTGCGGGACGCATCACACGCACGAAGTGGACTGCAGCTTGAAGAGGCTCTGATTTCAGACGAAGACGTTTCATGAATGAAAGTCGGCGTGCGTTCGTCTGATAGCCCTTTGCATCAGCAAATTCTCTGATGGCGGACTCGAGTTGCCGGTCATTCCCGTTGTAGTCAATAGAAGTTGGCGAATGCTCATCACAGAGTTTGCTCAGGAGCATGAATTTCATCAAGGTCGTGAACTCTGGAGTGGTTGCGTAATTTTTTTCGCTCAGGGAGAGCAGCCACCAGCTATGGAGATTCTCAAAGACCTTGGGGAGGGGGGAGCCAATTGCCGTGTACTGTCTCGCAAGTTCGCTGAGCCAGTCATAAAGAATTCTCTGCAAGACGTCTTCCCTGTCATGAAGTAGATCACCGAGGTGAATGACGCTGTCTTCTCGAGAGACCTTATTTTCGTCGTGTTCGCCAAAGGTGTTCCAACTGATCCGTAGATTCGGGATCTCACGCTCACCAAGACCCGTGACAGTGGCTCTCGAGTCGGACGCGCCTACGACTGGGGGATGCGAGCCACAGTCTTCACTGATGATGAAATGCACGACTCTCTTCCATCAGTTCGCTTACTCGTTCCGCGAGATGGGCATTCGTCAGGACCACCGACAGTGGTTCAAAGCCGTAGGTTTGAGGTTGGACAAGCTTTGCTCCGGCACCTTGTGCGACGGCGAGTCCTGCTGCAACATCCCAGAACATGATTGACCGCTCGGCGTAACATTCTGCAGACCCTTGTGCGAGGAGGCACAAGCTGTGAGCTGCACTACCAGTCATCCTCACCTTGGCGAAGGAAGACATGAAAGTGAAGTATCCATCTGCAGCCCCACGTGAATCGAATCTGAATCGAGCTGGGAAACCCGTACAAAGGACCGCAGCGGAGAGGTCAGTGAGCGGCGAGCAGCGAATCAATTCGCCATCTCTTCTGCTCGGGAAATCAGGACCACCCAGGAAGAGAGTTTCGGAGACGACGTCAAAGAGTGCCCCGAGTCGTGGAATTCCGTCGGTGACATAGGCACACGAGACCATGGAGTGCCCCAGTTTTCTGGTGAAGTTGTACGAGCCATCGAGGGGATCGATGACCCACACTTCGTCCAGCCTGCAGGAGTGTGACAGTTTGTCCTCTTCGCTGATGACCGGGATTCCTGACGAAGACAGGAGTCCACTCAAAAATTCATGTGCGCGTTTGTCAGCATGAAGCTTGACTTCGCGACCACCCACCTCTGTGTTTGCAACTCCCCTTTCCGAATCGGAGAGAGAGCGCAGAAGTCGACCAGTATCTACGACCGCTGAGGAGGCGATTCGGGAGACAGAGTCGAGGTTCATCTACAGCGAATACCTGCTTGGGTCGGGAATTTCGTGTCGCGCGCGCCACTGCGGGTCGGCGTAGTAGATGCTGTTTACGAGCGACATGGTGAGAAAGGCATCGCGCGAGGTGCCGTGGTCGGCAGCGACACCGGTATCGATGGCCTCTGCGAATGCAGCAATCTCGCTCTCCCATGACGGGTCGGTGTTGTAGGTGCGGGCGGACTCGACAGGATCGCCGTTGTCGCGGTCTGGGTCGGCGTGCACGATGGTGAGCGTCTCTGATCCGTAGCTCTTTGAACTCGTGAGAATGCCTCGCAGGAGCAGGCTGCCACGCTGCAGGTTGATGTCGAGACTGAACTGGTGGCGCCACTGTGTGGCCGACGAATTGAGCAGGGCGACGACGCCATCATCCGTTCGCATCAATGCGTAGGCGTTGTCCTCGACGTCGTATCCCCAGTGCGAGTTTGACACCACGCTGTGCACTTCCGTGAACTCCCCAGCGAACAGTCGCATGAGGTCGACCATGTGGATACCTTGGTCGAGCAGCACACCACCGCCTGCGAGGTCGCGCTTGGCGCGCCAATCGGGTTGGTTAAAGGTGATCAGTTTCGACTTGCCGTAGAGGCCGCGCAGATTGATGATCTTGCCGAGTTCACCCGAACGGATGATGGCGAGTGCATCCTGCACCGATCCGTGATAGCGGTGGTTGAACCCGTACATCAAGCGCTGATTTGGGTGCTCTCGTTCGGCGGCGAGCACGTCGGCGAGTTCGCCGAGCGTTCGTGCAGGTGGCTTTTCGCAGAAGACGTGCAGGCCCTTTTGTAGGCCGGCGATGGTGACTTCGGCTGCCATGTCGTTGCTCATGCTCACGAGCAGCACGTCGAGTGGCTGCGCCAAGAGCGACTTGTAGTTCTTGAAGGCTGGGATTCCGCTCGGCAGGGTGGTGTCTGACGTGAAGTTGCGGTCGCAGACTCCGACGGTTTCGAATCTGGGGTGCTTGTCGAGGCACTCGTGGCGCCGTTTTCCGACGATTCCGTATCCGGCGATGCCGACCCTCAGTCGTGCCACGAGTTAAGGCTACTCGTGGTATCCGGTGTCAGCCGTTCTTGAGTGCCTTCTTCACGCGCTCAAGGTCGGCGGGTGTGTCGACGGCAATCGTCTTGTGCGCCGTTCGCACCATTCGAATCGCAACACCATGCTCGAGGAATCGCAGCATGTCGACCGACTCGCTCTTTTCGTGCGGAGTGGGCGTGAGACGAGCGAACTGCTCAAGTGCTTCGCGCCGGAACGCCATCAACCCCAGTTGTTTGTAGAACGTGCGCACCTGCTTGCCAATCAGGCCTGGAATCACTGCACGAGAGAAATACATCGCATCGTCGCTTTGGTCCATCACGACCTTGACGACGTCTTGGCTCTTTGCCTCCTCTTCGGAGATCTCGAGGCACAGATTGCTCACGGCAATGTCAGCACTCTGCAACGGTGCGAGCACCTCCGTGATCTGGTCGGGGTGGGTCATCGGCTCGTCACCCTGCACCATCACTGCAACGTCGTAGTGATGACCTTGCTGGGCGAGTTTCATCATCGCCTCGTGGCAGCGATCAGAAGCGCGTTCGTGGGTGTTCGCGGTCATGATGCCAACGGCACCGAACTTTGCGGCAGCGTCGATGATCTCTTGGTCGCACGTCGCGATGACGACGTTCGAGAGAAGTTTCGACGATGCAACCCGCGCGTACACGTGCTCGATCATGGAGCGGTCGTCGATGAGCGCGAGCGGTTTGTTCGGGAACCTCGTGCTCGCCATCCGCGCAGGGATGATGGCGACGGCCTTCAGCGGCGACCTCGCGGGTTCTGGGCTGTGTGCGAAACGAATACGGCGTCAACTCCGTAGGCAAGGAATCGATGTCCGGCCGCAATTTCTTCTTCCAGGCGCTTGGGGTCGGGCGTCACCACGTGCATGCCGCTTGGCACTCCTGCTTTACGGCATGCCTTCAGCACTTCGCTCACACACGCGCGTACATCGGGGTGGTCGACCTGGCCGGGCACTCCGAGCGATGCCGACAGGTCGTATGGTCCGATCATGACGGCGTCGAGCCCGCGCACGGCGAGCAGTGAGGCGATCGAGGTGACTGCATTCTTGCTCTCAATCTGGGCGACGATGAGCGGCTGCTGCGCTTCGGTCTTGTAGTCCTCAAACATCCGCCCGAACAAGTTCGCACGGGAGAACCCGACGCCTCGCTTGCCGGAGGGCGGCCACATGCAGCCGGCCACAATCTCCGTGAGTTGTGATGCCGATTCGACGCGCGGAATAACGACGCCTACAGCACCAGAGTCGAGCGCTTGCTGGCACAAACTGCCGTCGGGCAGAGCCACGCGAGCAAGGGGCACCGCCCCGTGCAGCTCAATGGCGCGGAAGAGATCGGGCAGCTGGTGCCGAGCGATTGCGCCATGCTCAAGATCGATAGTGACCCAGTCGAAGCCGCCTGAAGCCAGCAATTCGGCGACGTCAGGGCTGGGAATCTGCATCCACGTACCGACCGTTGGCTGGTCGGAGCGAAGTCGCGTGCGCAGGCCGGTGAGGCGCTCAATACGGGTCGAAGTCACCTCCGACAACGCTACAAGACCCCCTGTTTGCGCAGTTCAGCGACGAGTTGTCGAGCTGCGGTCACTTCCATGAGCGTGCGAGTTTCGGCAGTGAGCGACCCCATGTGCGCGGTGAGCACGGTGTCGGGTTCGTCGCACAATGCCCCAACG
>Ga0214923_10000932_pt1 | contig 42843 bp, 32 predicted proteins | sample LL1510_MetaG_FD_177993 | JGI IMG/M metagenome (GOLD analysis project Ga0214923, IMG submission 177993) | Freshwater microbial communities from Lake Lanier, Atlanta, Georgia, United States - LL-1510 | ecosystem: Environmental > Aquatic > Freshwater > Lake | place: USA: Georgia | collected... | reverse complement strand
TACCCGGAATGCACACTCGTTTCCCAGACTGCGCACTCGTTTCCCCGGACTGCGCACTCGTCTTCCCGAACTGCGCACTCGTTTCCCCGGACTGCGCACTCCTTTCCCCAAACTGCGCACTCGTCTCCCCGAACTGCGCACTCCTTTCCCCAAACTGCGCACTCCTTTCCCCGAACTGCGCACTCGTTTCCCCGGACTGCGCACTCGTTTCCCCGGACTGCACACTCGTTTCCCCGAACTGCGCACTCGTTTCCCCAGACTGCGCACTCGTCTCCCCGAACTGCGCACTCGTTTCCCCGGACTGCGCACTCGTTTCCCCAGACTGCGCACTCGTTTCCCCGGACTGCGCACTCGTCTTCCGTGGGTTTCACACTCGCTTCCGTGGAGATGCCAATCCTCTCAGTGGTTGTGACACTCGCTTCCGTGGAAGTCCGACAAAGATTATTCATTCAGCTCTGTCAAAACTTAACATTAATTGCTGGAGATTGCGGGTCGAGCCCGCAATGACGGGGCAGTGGGCTTGCGAGGTAAGACGATGTACCGAGCCATGAAAATGGAATTGTGTCCAAATCAAAAAAATATTTTACAATCGGAAGTCATTGCGGGGCGGTCATTGAGCTCGTCGAAATGTGACCCGCAATCTCAAACATCAAACCTTCGAAACTTCGGCCCTTCGACAGGCTCAGGGCATGCTTCGGCGGGGCTCAGCACAAGTGCTTCGACTTCCCTTCGGCAAGCTCAGGGCAAGCGCTCAGCACGAGCGCGCTCAGGGTATTAGCTTAGGGCTATTTCTAAAGGTTGGATGAGGTCCCCTTTAAGGGTCAATAACTTTAATTATTCCATTTTCACTTATAACCAGCTTTTGGCCAAGAGCCTTTTTCTTTTCAATTAATTTTTGAGAAGATACTTGAATGGCTTTTTTTATTTTTTCTTTTAGAATAACTTTTTCTTTATCATTCATTTAAAATCATTTTTAAAGCGTTAAACTTTTGAGAATTGTGTATGGTAAATAAATCGTCTTCAATTACTTTTTCAGCAATCAATTGCGATTCTGCTTTTGAGTTATCATAGATCAGCAAAGAATCAACTTTACTGCAATACAATTTAAATAGATTTTTTATTCCAGCTTTATATCTTCTCTCAATTACATCCGATTCAATATTGTGTCCGCCTTCCATAACTCTTTTTCTCACTCTATCTTTTGCTAATTCAATTGATTCCAACCAGAAGAAAATTAAGGTCACGTAATAGCCTTTTGACTTTGCCTTTTCTATTGTGTTTAGGAAAGATTTTGTGGAAAGAGTTGTTTCAAATGAAAAGTCTTGATTTGAGTTTATTAATTCATCAATTCTTTTTAGCATTAATCTACCCGCTTCGATGGATACTTTTTCTGGTTGAAACGGTGATAGCCCTCTTGCAATTTCGTCTGCGTTAACAAACTCTTTACAGCCTGCAACGGCGGGAGTTTCGCTTTAAAACCCCGTAGGGGTGACCTTATGGTAGAAAAGATAATTCCGATTAATTAAAGCGACGCCTTCGGCATCGCAAGATATTACGTGGGGGCATTTTTGCTACCAAATGGGCGCCCCTCTGGGGCTATTAGTGATTTGTTGTTTATAAAAAAATGTGATTCGCTTATAAACCCCGTAGGGGTGACCTTATGGTAGAAAAGATTATTCCGATTTATTAAAGCGACGCCTCCGGCGTCGCTCGATATAAGGGGGGGGGCATTTTTGCTATAAACATTTATCCCCTTCGGGGATATAAAAAAACCAACCCCGCCGTTTCAGGCGCGGACTCCTGCATCTGCGAAACCAACCCCATAAAAAAACGCCATACAGGATGGCGTCTTTGAGAAAAAAGAAAAAGCGTTAATAATAAATTATCCTTTTAATAGCCCCCGGCTGATGACAATTCTTTGTACTTCAGAAGTGCCTTCATAAATCTCAGTGATTTTTGCATCACGTAAAAAACGCTCTACGTGATACTCTTTTACATATCCATTTCCTCCGTGAATTTGAATCGCTTCGGAGGCAACTGCCATCGCGGTTCTGGAGGCGAAAAGTTTAGCGATAGATCCACTCATATTATAATCGAGGTGATGATCTTTTTCCCAAGCAGCTTTTAAGCAAAGTAAACGAGCAGCATCAATTTCGGTAGCCATATCCGCTAGTTTAAATTGAATTGCCTGGTGGTTCATAATTTCTGTTCCAAAGGCCTTACGAACTTTTGAATATGCCAAGGCAAGTTCATAAGCGCCAGCAGCAATACCTAAGGCTTGTGCTGCAATACCAATACGTCCTCCGCCTAAGGTTTTCATGGCGAACTTAAAGCCGAATCCATCCTCCCCTATCCTATTTTCTTTAGGAACTTTCACCTCATTAAATTGAAGCGTATGGGTATCGGATGCGCGAATTCCTAATTTGTTTTCTTTAGGACCGATTTCAAATCCTGGAGTACCTTTTTCAATGATGAGGCAATTAATTCCTCTATGACCTGCTTCTCTATTGGTTTGTGCCATCACCAAATAAATAGAAGCTGTACCTCCGTTGGTAATCCAGTTTTTGGTACCATTTACCACATAATGATCCATGGTCAATGGCAGTGGTTTGTTGGGAAGTGGCATCAGAGCCTGCTTCTGGTTCAGAGAGACAGAAAGCGCCAATGATTTCGCCCGTAGCCAAACGGGTTAAGTATTTTTGTTTTTGTTCTTCACTGCCGAAGTTTTCTAATCCCCAGCATACCAAAGAATTATTAACCGACATAATCACCGCACAAGAAGCATCTACTTTGGATATTTCCTCCATTGCCAACACATAAGAAATGGTATCCATTCCTCCACCTCCATATTCGGGACTTACCATCATGCCTAAAAATCCTAATTCTCCCATCTTTTTCACTTGCTCGTGGGGGAATTTCTGATGTTCATCACGTTCAATTACTCCGGGTAGCAGTTCAGTTTGAGCAAACTCTCTAGCTGCCTGTTGGATCATTAAGTGTTCTTCGGTTAATTCAAAATTCATAATTAGTTATCAAGCCAAAACGGTTCAAAAATACTCAAAATAGATTGGGCACAAACAAAGGAAATCAGTCTGCCCAAAAAAAGGTCTTAATTTAGAATAAAACCAAAAGCGAATCGAGGGAAATTACTTTTGGGGGGTGGGTTCTTCCCAAAGCCAAGATTGGTCAGATAGTTTCCAGTACCCTAGTCGTCCACTTTTTTTCACTTGTAAAATCTCGTTGTTAATCCAAGTATAGTCATCCAGTTCGGGTGCCATCAAAGGTTTACCGGTTATGGATAATATTCCTGTCATTCCATTTTGTTGATATAAAATGACTCCATTCTTCACATCCTCAGCAGAAGGCAAATTAAGAGGAATAATTTCTTCTCCTTTGGTATTGATAAATCCGGTTTTTCCTGCTTTAATTACGCGTGCTAGTCCTTGTTGAAACGGAAAAACTTGATCATAAATAGCTTTCACTACAAGTTTATCGGTGCGATCTGCGAAGCCCCATTTTCCTAATATCTTAACCCCTACTAATCCTTCGCTAAAATATTGAAGATCGGGATAACGAAGCGGGAAAGCTACCTTACCGGAAGTGTCGATAAATCCGAATTTTTTGCTTTGTTCTACTTTCGCCAATCCGTCCTGAAATCCTCCTTTAAGTTGAATACTGGCGGAATAATCATATAAAATAGGAATACGCAGCACTCCAGTAGTATCAATAAAACCGAACTTGCCAGCTTTCACTGCCATGGCTAATCCTGCGTTAAACTTGGGTTCAATTTGATCATATTCAGCTGGAACTAATAATTGTCCGGTAAGGGTTAAGATTCCGAATTTTTCATTTTTACGGATACGGGCTAATCCTTGGGGACTAAAAGCTTCCGCCCAATCATAAGCACAACTGATAGTAATTTGACCCGCCCGATTAATAAAACCATATTTCCCATCTAATTTAATCATGGCTAAGCCATTGTTAAAAGGTTCTGCGGCTTCAAATCTGGCAGGGATAGATAGTTTTCCTTTTTTATCTAGATATCCATAATAATCTCCAATTTGAACAGGAGCAAGTCCTTCTGACCACGCCTCTAGTTCCTCATATTTACAGGGAACCACCAATATTCCCCGGGGATTAATCGCTCCATATTTACCATTTAACTTCACTACGGCTAATCCTTCTTGAAAAGGTTCAGCATCTTCATAAGCAGGTGGAATTACCTCTTTTCCACTTTTCGTGATAAAACCATATTTACCCGTTTTATACACGCGCGCTAGTCCATTGATAAATGGATCTGCATTGTCGTAATTGAAATCTACTACTACTTTTCCGTCCCATCCACAATACCCATATTGAGCATCTTTACGAATCACCAATAAATCCAACTTTGATAATGCTAATTCTTCTTCAATTGCAGATTTATGGGGATAATCGGAATAATTGTTTAGGAAAGATTCATATCCTTCCGGCGTAAAATCTATGCTCAAATGATATACTTCTTCCCAAGCTTTTAACACATTGGGATTATCAGGATAGGTCCGAATAAAAGAAATATAATTGGCTACTTCGCCAGTTGCTGTTGCCAATTTGTATAAGGAATCCTTTGCGATTGGCATATAAGAATTTTCAGGATATCGCTTAATAAATTCATCAAAGACAGCAGGAATATTGGATTGAGTTTTTACCGAGAAGAGACGAAGTTCATAAAGATCAAAGGCTTCTTTTTTCTGTTTTGCTTCTGGGAATTCCTCATAAAAAGATTGATAGGCTTCCCAGGTATCTTTTTCTTTTGCCATTTGAAATGCGAGTTGATCTCTCAGGGAAGTAGCTTCGGGTATTTGAGTAGCCTCTGGATAGGTTTTGAGGAAAAACTTCCAGGCTTCGAGGGTAGAAGTTTTTTTTGCGAGATCAAAAGCAGCTTGAGATAGTTGGATATAAAGTTGACCTAATGTAATATCGTTGATACCGATTTCCGTTAATTCCTCTTTATCCTTCTTTTCCAAAGTTGCCCAATATTCTTTGGCATTTTGATAATGGAATCGGGCAGAATCTAAATTAAAGAAAGGGGTATTAGGGGTAAGATAATATTTGGTAAATCCGAAGGAGGCACCTGCAGGATTTTTCTTCATGTTTTTATCAAACACTTCTTTTGCGGTAGCAAAATTAAAGACCTTGAGGGCTTCCAACCCTTTTTCAATTTTTTGTGCTGATAATTTGGTAGAAATCCCCACCAACATTAACAGGACTAGCGTACCTATCCTAAAACTCATAGTTTATGTATACAATTCAGTATAGTTCAAAACAAAAAAGCAAGCAGACTTGAATACTTAGAAAAAGCCTGCAATAGCAGGTAAATTTTTGAAAAAAGGAAATCCTTACTTCTAGACCTTACTTACTATTGAGCGCAAAAATATTCTTTATCACGAATTATTCTAAACTGTTTAGCGAAAATCGGTGCTGAGTTTATAACGACACACTCTGCCATTGCCAACGTCGGCGACATAAAGTGTTTTATTGAGCCAAGCGAGTGCACTCGGTTGCCTAAATTGAGTTAAACCTGAACCTGTACCTCCAAAAGAAATCTTAACATAACGATTACTTTCTGCCCCCGGAGGAGGGGTAACCCCTTCCAGCCCATTTAATAAAAACTGATACACAGAATCTTTATCTTGATCGGCAACAAACACCAAATTGCTTCCATCTCCGGTGATGGTTACAGCGACAGGTCTTGCGAATCTATTGGGTTGTCCGGCAGCCCCATCAGCTTTGGTATAATCAGCAGTTAGGAAAGAGGTTTGAACTTCATAACTAGCCCCATCATTGGTACTGATATAGCGTATGTATTGAAGTTTAAAAGCTGCGCCAGGATCGGCCATTCCTACGATAAAATCTCCGGAGGCATTTATTATTGGAGATTGAGGAGGTTGGGCTCGGGTCGCCAGACTTAAAGGCCGGCGGAAATAATCGGCATAAAGCCCTGCTTGCGTTTGAACATTTACGGGAGATAGAAAAACATCTGCTCCAGAAAACTTCAATATATTATCTTCCGGTCCGCCAATCTGGCTAATAGCGTTATTGTTACCATTTCTAACCACATAATAACTATTGTCCGCTAACACGCCAATATCTCGAAAACTTACGGCTGTATCGGTAGCCGAAACGGAGGTTCTAAAATATAAAGGGTGCACAACTTTGTTTTGTATGATGGCATGGGCAAGTCCATACAAACTTCCGTTGATTAATCGAATTCTATAAATGGTTGGAAGACTAAAAAGCGTACCGTTAATAAATGTATCTAAACGACCTGCAGCAAGTAAATCGAGATTACGGGTTTGAACTACTTGGGTAACTCCTCTTAATTTCAAGGTACCTAATAATCTACCGGATTGATCAAATGATTTTATTTCTTCATTACCTGCATCCACCACATATAATAACTCATCAAATCCGGCACAAACATCGGATAAGGTCATGAAGCCAGAAAGGGGTGGTTGAATAGGGATTAAAGCAACCAATTCATTGGCACCAACGGGTTGTTCGATAAAGGATAAATCTGTTTTTTCACCTGTAAACCCTTTACAAGCAACAAGGCCAAGACTGAACCACAAAATATAGAATTTCAATTTCATCGGGTTTCAGCGAACAAGGTTAACGACAATCCTAAACGATGATACCATCCTAATCTTTGATGGGGATCAGTAGCATATTCAATCGTAAAAGGATATTTTCCGACACGGGTACGTAGGCCAATTCCAGCGGTGGGTAAGGCTTGATCTTTCACATTCACCCGATATCCTGTTCGTAAAAACAGCAGGTCTTTATGATTGTATTCCATCCCAAAGCGCAGATTGGCTGCATTATCACCTGGATGATCTACTTGAGCATGAAACAAGAAACCCGGAATAGTTTTCAGAGGACGAAGGGAGAACCCCATTCTAAAGATTGCTGGAACGGAGTATTTATCCAAGGCTGTGGCTTTATTCGAGAATACACTTGGCGTAATATCTCCCTGAAGTCTTGAGTTACCTCCAAAATTAGCGAGGGTAACTGCAAATTTGAGATCTCTAAAATCGGTTTGATACAAAAACCCAAGATCGGCGACGAGGGTGTGGGATTGATATAAGTCAAAATATTCTCCTACATATTTCAAATTAACCCCACAACTAAACATTTCGGTAAGCTTCTGACCATATCCTACTCCTGTGCTCACATACCCCGCATAAAAAGTTTCTCCCGTTCCTTCGGGTTGAAATTCAGTTCTTCTTTTCATTTCTCCTCCGGTTAAGGAAGTAGCTGACATACTCCAAGCACCATCTTTTTTATTGGGGAGAATAACCCCTGCAAAACTATGTTGCAAGCCAGAAGTCAGTAGGCCATTAGAGATAGAAAAAGTAGGTCCTTTCAAAGAAGTTATTGCACCCGGATTCCATTGCATGGCATACGCATCGCCGGGCAAGGCAATTTGAGATCCGCCCATTGCCATCATTCTTGGGCTAACTTCTGTTTTCAAAAAAGTTAAGGCTGAAATCCCCACACGTTGCCCCCCTAAATTGGGCATTAACTGAGCTGAGACTGAAAACCCAAGTCCGAACAATACTCCCAATACTATGGTATAGATACAATATCTCATTAGAATTGGTATATTAATCCAAACATAAAATGCCGAGGTTCCAGCCAACGAGAAGGGTCAAAAGGAGGCAATCCTCCATCTTGAGGGTTAGGGTAATTAGGATCTCTATAGGTATTCATTAACGGATCTCCTTTTTTATACCCTTTTCCGGTAATAGGATTTACAATGGATGAATTTTTATTGTTGAGGATATTTCTGATTTCAACTGTCAGGGAGAAGGATTGTTTTCCTTTTAAGGGAATATCTTTAGTGATCTTTAAATCTGTCCAGAACCAAGCTTGTCCGAGCAACTGGTAGGATTGTCCGGGTATATATTCATAGATAGGTCTTCCTCCGGGTTCCGTTCCATTTTGACGTACACCAGTATATCTAATTCCAGATTTGTAGGTCATGGTCCAGAATACTCTAAATCTTGTCAAGGGAATTTTCCAGATATGGAAGGCGGAATCACTTTTTAAGATAGTGGCAAATTTTAGGTCGAAAGGTCTGTCCCAAGCTAGGAATTGTTCCTTCGTAGCGGTGATATTTCCGGTGGTACGAATTTGAAGGGCGGATTCAGCAGCAGTGTTAGATTTACCCGTTGCAATCTGATATCCTGCATTAAAATTAAATCTCAACCACTGACTTACTCTTTGATTCAGGGTAACTTCTAATCCTCGAATACGGGCATAATCCTGATTGATGTAAAAGTTCTTGGTTACCAATCGACCACTTTGATCTTTAATCAAGAGACTTCTACTTACAATAAAATCATATTGATCTTTATAAAAAGCTGCCACCTGAATCACTAGGTTAGAAGTGATTTGGCTTTTCAACCCCACTTCATAAGAGACCGAAACTTCAGGATTAATAGCAGGATTTCCGAGGTTAGATAAAAAGGATCTATCCTGATAAAAAGGATCTAACCCTGCATATACAAATCTAGGATGCGGAAGGCGGGTAGAGTGAGAGTAATTGAAGTAAAGCGTATGATTATCCGAAACAGGGAAGGTTACATTCAAACGTGGGAGGATTCTTGCTTTATACCCACGACCTCCGATTTCAACAGTTTGTTTGAGGTATTGATCTCTCACGCCCTGGGTTACAGGAGCATTAGGATTATCTACTGCCTCTTGTGCAAATTTACCTGGAGACCAGTACATCAACCTAACGCCTAAATCTGCAATAATTCCTTTATATCGAATTTGGTCATTATAAAAGAATCCACCTGTAGAGGGTTTCACTCTCCACACATCACTTGAGGAACCGATGCGGGTGGAAGGTAAAGTAAGGGTATCATTAATTTTAATGGGTGCACCGATCCAAGGACGAGTAACATCTGCCCATTGATAGGCTTGTTCCTGATGTTCCCAACCAAAACTCATGTAATGAATTTTATTTAAAGATTGCCATGAGAATTTTGGTCGAAAGGTATATTCTTGAGTATAGTGATCATGCCACAGGGGCGATATCCCTCCATTATTATATAATCCAGGACCTGGAAAAACGTAAGCCACAGAATCACCAGGATTGTAAACAGAAACCGGGTTGGTTACAATAGAGCTTGGATCATAAATCTGATCAATCGTAGAAGACCTGAAAGGACGTCCATTGGCATCTGCTCTCAGGTTAATAAAACTCCTACCCATCGTAACATCCAAACTCCACTGGTCGGAAAATAGCCATTTGTAATTTAACACAGACAGATTACTACGGTGCGTATAGGTTGCTGCATTATCTAAATTCTGAGAAAATGCATATTGAAACCCGGGCGTCATGATGGCATCATTTCCAATAATCTGAAGGCTGCGGGTATTTTGATTAATGTTTAAGCTACTTTGTTGCGTGAAGGATAGTTTCATTCCTGGTTTAATATTCCAAGTTAATTTCAAAGTACCCGACCATTTATTATCTTGTCGAGGAGCCCAAAATTCATCATCCATAAAACTTACAGGTTTCACTAAAGAAGAATGTAATTGGTCGGCAGTACCGGTAAGTCCGGGATTTTCTTCCCGAATGGTGGTACTCATAAATTCATCTGAAGTTTCAACCGATCCTCCTAAGAAGAAAAACAGTTTATCCTTTTTAATAGGACCGGAAAAATTAAAATTAAAGATGTCGGTATTCCAACTTGCGCCAGTATTAGGATTAACATATAATTTGTTAGGATTAGATTTAAGATAATTGAAGAACCCAAAATTATCTCGGAGATAACTACCTCCCCCATGGAAGCGATTACTTCCTTCTCTAATCTTTGTTGAGATTACCCCTGAAGTACCATCTCCGAATTCTGCTCCGGCACCTCCAGTGATTACTTGAATTTCTTGCAGCGCATTAGAATTTACTTCTACCCCAAAACCAGTACCGGCTAATTTATCTTGGGCATTAATTCCATCAATCAAATATTGAGTTTCATATACTCTACTTCCTCGGATTTGAAGTCCATCGGGTGTTTTACTTACCCCAGCTTGCAAAGCGACGACGGATTGTACATCTCGGGTGTTCATGTCTTTTAGTTGTTCTTGTGAGATTTTCACCTCCGAACGACCTGATTCCAAGTCCACCATATTTTTTTCACCTTCAATCACCACAGTACCTAAGGTGGCTTCCGCACTTTGCATTTTCACATTTAAGGTTTTGGATTCATTCGCAGTTAATCGTATTCCGGTTAACAACTTTTCAGCATAGGAGATATAAGTAACCCGCACGGTGTATTCTCCGGATTTAATATTTTTAATAACATACTTTCCATTTTCATCTGCATTGGCACCTGAATAAGTACCTACAATTACAACTGTTGCGCCGGGTAAGGTTTCTCCGGTAACTTCATCTGTTACTACACCGGTAAGCGTAGCGGAATTGTTTTGTGTTTGAGCAGTGATGTTAAAACCCAAACAACAGAAGAAGCATAAAAAAAGAAATCCTGTTTTCACCAATTAAACTCCTGATTTAATACCTCATTAAAGAATTGCTGAAGATTATTTTGTTGGTTAAGTAAATACATATCCAAGCTAAAATAGATGAGTTGAGGTTTACCATTTATCCATCGGGTTCTGGCTGCCACATAATTGGGGCCTGTCCATCCTCCTACCGAACTTAATTTAGCTTGATACAAAGGTTCAGCTCCTGGCTTAGGCCAAAAGGGAGATACCTGTACTAAAAATGCAGAAGCAGTAAGGGTAGGATAATTACCAGAAATGGGAACAATTAAACTATCGGTTTGAATTCTTGCTTGCCCTATAGAAGTAGAAATTGAATCTGCTGGCAAGAGATTAAACACAGGGCTGGAAAAGGAAAAATAATTATTGGTATCAATGGCAGGTAAACTTTGAATCACACATAATTTCCCTCCAGTATTTAACCAGTTTTGAAGATGACTAGTAGCCGTTTCAAGCACTAATCCTGAGGCTTGGTCTGTTCCATTGTAAGCACTTTTATTGCTGTACCAAATTACCTTGTCGTACAAATTGATTAATTGGCTGAACGCCGGATTCCAATATGCAGGAAAATATTTTCGGTTACTATCATATAAAGGGAGCAAGTCAAAACCTGAGGAGTAAACCGATTGAATGGCTTGGGTATAGGTTTGACGAGCATCTGCGCCAGAAGAGAAGGCATCTATTAATAATAAATCTGAGGAGATTTCTCTGAGATAAAAAGAAACCGATTGAACAATCGGACTTAGTGCTGAGGATTGATCCCGAGCTTGAATTTCAATTTGGTTTTGCCCTCCAACGAGGAGGGAAGGAAGTCTAACTGGCCAAAGGGATGCAGTAGTACCTCTTAATATTTTTGCCGAACCGGCCCCAATTTGTTGAGGGTTGTCGGGAACGATGGTAATAATTTCTGTAGATGCTGGAATAGCAATCCAATCGCTACCATTGCATCTAATTAATATAGAATCCAGGGTTTCAACTCCGTCAGGGTCTCCTGCCTGGATTGCAAATGAAAGAACGGTAAATACAGTATCTTTTATAGAATCTCTAAGTATTAAAGTTGGGGGTGTATTTTGTATTGGGATGTTTAATACTGCTGGAGATGCGTCTCTCCTACCTAATTGGTCAATGGATCGTACTTGAAAATTAATTATCGTGTTTTGATTACCAGTAGGGATTGGGAAAACAAACGTACTATCGGTTCTTACGGTAAGTCCCCAAGAAGCACCTCCATCAGAGGACACCTCATAGCCTGTGATATAGCCATTTCTTACACTTCCAAACCAATGTAATTCCACTCGGGTTATTAAACGAGAAGAATCTGGCAACTGAATTTGATCTAAAAACAAACGGGTATCGGGCAGATCCCCATTTTGAATTTCCCCTTTACGGCAAGCGAGGAAAGCCATCAAAAATAAAAACGCCAAAATGGGGAGTTTTCGGAAAACCCGAAACTCCCCATATGGACGTAATAATAACATTGAATTCAACAGTGAAAGATAATTAACGAGTAACCTGAAGTCTGATTACTTGACGAGCATCTCCTTGTTGAACAGATAGAAGATAAAGTCCAGAAGACAATTTATCTAAAGAGATTTTTTCCATTCCAGCAGTTGAATCAACCACATTAGAAATCAACACTCTTCCAGAAATGTCCATGATTTGATAAGCATCAATTCCTGCATTGTTTTCCCACTGAAGCGTTACTTGATTTTGAGCAGGATTAGGATAAACGTTTAGGTTAGCATTTTCAATTACAGAAGTTCTAGCCAAAGGACCTCCGAAAAAGTCTGAATTATTACGGGGTAACAATTTTAGGTTAGAAAAGCTATAGTAGATGATTCCGGAAACACTATCAAATGGAAGACCAGTAGTAACTACATAAGGCGTTGCATTCATGGTACCATCTGTAGTTTGCCAGATTAAATCATTTACATAAGATACATTCAAGGAAGAAAAAGCAGAAGTGCTTTGACGACCAGCTAAAACGCGTGTTCCTGTGTTTGGTGCAAGGGTATCAGAGCCTAAACGATATTCTCCAAAGTTGGTAGTAGGAGTAATGCTATTATCGCAGTTCCAATCTACAACTTTCAATTTAGGACCTGAAACCGGTAAAATAGTAACCAACATACCTTCATAAGATTCATTACCTGTGTAGTTATAAGTAGTGAAGGTTGTGTCTTTTAATTGAAGGGGAGCGATCATACCGGTTCCAGCTTGAGTTACAGAAGAGATGTTTTCCAAACGAGTCATTCCGAAATCTTCTTTAACAGTTCCGGTAACGGTAATTTTTTGACCTTGCGTTACTGTGCTTAAACCCGTTCCGATACACATGATCCCTGCCCAGGCTGTTTTATTTTCTTGTTGGATAAATACATACCCTAAGTCGTTTGCAGTTGCAGTTACCACACCAGTAACCGTAACCGTTAGATCTCTTAGGCCTGAATTACCATCGGAGTAAGGAGTATATTGGATATCATAGATGCTCGTTCCATTATCGTCAACAATATAAAATATGGGGTTATTGTTAGCCGGAACTGCAGGAACATTAGAAGTTAAAGAGGCATTGTCAGTAGCAGTTAGATAATACTTAACAAAAGAAGTATTGGCTTGAGCAGGAATAACTCCACTCCAGGTACTACCGCTAGTGTTGGTCATGGTTACTTGGGTATAAGTAGATGTTCCAACGCCTACTGCATAATTCAATACTACAGAAGTTAAGGTGTTTCCACCGTTTGCTACTACTGTTGCAGTGATGGTAGCAGTTTGGGAAGAGGTCGGCGTGATAGGAGTACGTTGAATATTGCTGATGGTAGGAGCTTGCGCACCGAACACAATATCAGAAGCTTTGAAAGGATGAATTTCATATCCACGACCATTCGTACCTGGGCAGTTGTTGATAGAGTGAATAATAATTCCTCTTAAGGTATCAATCACATCACCAACGGTTGGAGCGGTATAAGTACCTGGATTAGGAGATGCATTGGACATACGTTGGCAAAGGAAACGATCTGACACATTTATTTTACCACCAGAACCATCTGTAATATCAAAACTCACACGTGTATTGCTGCTGAAATAAGAAACTGCACTAACGGTTACATTTCTAAATTCTACATAAGCACCTTCAAGGGCTTCTCCAGTTGTTAACTGATTATTACGACTTGCATCATTTAATTGATTAATAGTAGTGTAATAAGGAACTACGGAATGACCAGAACCCAATAGGGTTACATAATTACCTGTAGGTAAAACCAATACCTCAGATTCTCCATTGAATTCATCAATTACACCCGTAACTTCTATTGAGTCACCAGCTACTAAAGTAAGCATGTCAGTAGGTGCTGTTGCAGCACCAAAGTTTATGATATCAATACCAGACCAAAGACCACCGCCATTGGTTTGTAACCAAAGGTTACGGCCATTGGCAATTTGAGCGTTGTCGACAGATCCCACTTTAGCGTCCATAACCACTACTCCACGCACACGTACGGTATCTCCCTTATAGAAGGAAGAATCCACACAATTGGTGAGATTAGGGTTTGAAACATTTTGAAGTGCAGAAACTGTTTGAAGTGGATATTGCGCATATCCACACAGGTAAAGAAATGAGAGGGCAAACAGAAGGAAGTGTTTTTTCATAAGTTATTTGATGATGATGAATTTACCGCGGAAATCGTTTCCGGAATCGAGATCCCTGACATTAAACACATACAACCCTCGGGCAATAAGTTGCATATCGGCGGATAATAAATCCCATCCGTGTTCTCCGCCTGAAAACACTTGTTGTTCGGGGTTTCCATAGGTTTTGAACCAACGGATATCGTTCCCAGAATAAGAATCAGCATGATGCGTAAATTGATCTACCAAATCACCTGCTGCTGTATATATTTTCACCTCTGCATTGGGAGGAAGATTAGCAAACATAAGCCTTCTATCTTCTTCTAACACACTAGCCCCTTCCCAGGCTGCACGGGCATAATAGGGATTCGGATACACAAAAGGATCACCATTGGAAAAGCCGGGATTCGATTTCATTCCGGCAAAAACTCTTTTTAAAGAAACTAATTTTGCTGACTCTAACGACTCCAGATTATTTACCGGATCGCCAGTATCAAAGGAAGTGACCGCAACTCCATGTTGCCATCCATCCTGAACTCCTTCCATCACAAAATGATAATAATAAGGAGTGGCATCTCCTGAAAAATACATCGGTTCTGTTAATCGAATGGAAGATAATCCAGTATTATATCCTAAACTATTTAATTTATCATATTGAGCGATTAGCTTTAAGGAATCTGAAATATTTTGAATTCCGACTACATCGAAACCAACAGAAGTTTTATAAATTCTGTATCCTTCAAAGTCTTCTAATTTTGAGATAGGATCAATAGAACGTTCACTATTTTCAGCCCAATACAAATTTATTTTACCGGGTTCTGGAACAATTTTAACTTTAGGTACATCTGGGGGAGAGGGCAATACAAATCGAGTGATTTTACCATTACCATCCCGATCTTCATTGGAATCTAATACCCCATTAAAGTTAACATCCTCCCCATTATAGGTTGTTTGTGCCCAGGTTAGATTTTTAATCAATAGACTTTTTTGAATATCGGAATCATCAGAGGCAGGCCCTGTGCCATTTTTCTTTGCACATACTAACGCAAAGGAAATCTGCAGGGTATCGCCCGGAACAACACGGGGAAACTTAGTGAGGGATAATAAGGAAGAGCGGTTATTGGGTTGATGTATCGTTTGTCGAATAGAGGTTGACTGACAAGGAGCCACAGTACTTTCCCAACAAGGATTATCATTTAAACCTGCTAATAATTTTCCATATTTCGCTTGATCATCTTGAGGATAATAATAAGTAGGGTCAGGACTTCTAAATAGCCAAGTATTGTATTTTAATTTCCAGATCGTATCTACTGATGGATGGCAAAACTGCCCCTTGTAATCTGCGCCTAAAAATTTCAAGGAAACATAAGAATCAGTGAAGCTCGGATCTCCTGTAGCATCAAACTCATAAGCGGCAAATAAACTATCTAAATATCCATTTCCACCTTTGTTAAAAAACGCAGATCCACCGGGAGGAGTAATATTAATATTCCGAACTACGCCATCAAACCAATAACCAGGGCTAAAATTCACCCAATCTTCGGTACCCGTATTTACGATGGTATAATTCAGGATTACAAAAAAATTGGCAAAAGAATAATTCCAGTTGTAAGCTTCAAAATGAATATCTGCATGTAAGGGATTATCATGACTTTGAATAGTAGTTTGAGTTCCGGGAGCGATCTTATATTTATCGGTAAAATCACTAACCATGTCTTGGTGAGAGATTGCATTATCCCGAAATAATGGGCTATCAAACAAACTAGATCTTTCCACCAAAACAGAACCCACCTCAGCTGTGTATTCAAAATTTGCAGATCCGGTGGCATATCCTCTTGAATCATCTGCTGCTCCGGTAGAAACCGCAACTGTTGCTCCTCCTAGTTCACATCCCAGCCATAATCCTCCTTGAAAAATATGTTCAATCCCAGAACCTACCGGAAATTCGCAAGAGGGTTGACCTTCCAAATCAAACTTTCCATTAAATCCATTTCCAATAAGGCCCAGATTACTAACGGTCACTTTTATATTTGCAGCGGAGGTAACTTTATCATCCACAAATCCTTGTGCTTTGATTTGGAGAAAAAAGGATAATAAAACAAAGCCTAATAAAACGAACTTCATGAAGTAGTAAATTTCTTAAGGAAATGTTATTACACTGTTAAGCGAAAATGGTTAAAGTTTTATCAATCGAATCGCTTGTGGAGTTTGGCTTTCGCCAGAATACTTTAGAATATAAACTCCAGCAGGTAAAGAATTCAACTCCAAATTAATTTTAGTGGACATAACGATAGACGACATCCAAACTTTTCCTTGTAAATCCATTATTTGAACCTCCCCTTTTCCCTGAGGAATTTGAAGCGTTAGAAAACCTTCTACTGGATTCGGACTTACTCCAATTTTTTCTTGATCCGCATTTACAGAATTAGATAATGGATAAGAATCAATTATTAAATCTAAAGAAATGGGTAAGTGATCAGACATTCCATATAAAGCATTGGCTACGGCAGCAGAAACCGCAGTATTAAGAGGTTGGTTAATGGTCTGGTTATATCTCTGACCATCCTGACCAATAGCTCGAAAGGAACCTGACTTATACCCGATAGATTGGGTTTTATCTCGTAAGGAAGCATTAATGAGGATATGATCTAGTCTATCATCCATTCCTCCGCCGGAACCTCCATCTGGTTCTGTATTTACGCGTGTAGATTGGGTATGAAGGGCAGCGAAGCTATTATTACTCGCCCAGTTTCCCGGACTGCTGATCGGGTCGTATAAGGTAATTCCTGCAGGTGTTGCATTTAATAAATTTTGATAGCAACCTTCTTGAGAAGAGTAAATATTAAAATCTCCCATCATCATATAATTTCCTGGAATCGGCTGTTGGCTCAACCAAGTTGCCACACTTTGCGTCATGCCGACACGATCTATAGAATCTTGGGAGGCACTACCTGCTTTTAAGTGACAAACAATAACGGTAAAACGAGTAGTATCGGGTGCTTGAGCTAAGCCAGGTCCATTATAATAAAGGTGATAAGCATTGATATCCCTTACAACACTGGATACAATTTCTTGTCCTCGTAATTCAACTTTACTGGAATCGTAAAACAACATATTGGCAACCGGAGAATTAGTGGAATTGGTAAATGCTGCTCTTTTCCAGGAATTACCCAAAACCGGGCGAATCGCTGAATTCAATAAATTATCTGCATTCCCTACCGGAGGATTTAATTCATTCACTCCAATAATATCGGGTTTTACATGTCCTAGGATTATCGACAAATAACTATGCTTAATGGTGGCTGTGCTACTGGAGGGATACTGCAATAAATTATATTGCATCACCCGAAGTGTATCTGTGGATTGCGCAGAAAGGGTAGCTGTAACTCCTAAAACAATGCTTAATCCTAAGATAAAATTCTTCATAAATTCAAGTGTATGGATAAAATCGAAATAAAGGTAATGGCTTTTTATAAGGTGATTTAAGAAAACCTATGGAAATCAGAAAGAAAACCACAAACTTTACAAAACTTTTGTTTTAACTAAACAATCCTATGACCATAACCGAAAAACAGGTAGTAACCTTAACTTATGAACTTCGCAATGCCTCGGGCGATTTGGTAGATTCTGCTGCTAGTGAAAATCCGTTTGAATTCATCCATCATATAGGCATGACATTGCCTGAGTTTGATAAAAACCTAAAGGGTCTTCGGACTGGGGATGAATTTAATTTCGTGTTATCGGCTGAAGATGGATATGGAGAAAAAGATGAAGAAGCGATTGTTGAAATTCCACTTTCCGTTTTTTCAGGAGAAGATCTTCCCGAAGATTTATTAAGTGTAGGGAATGTAGTGCCTATGCAGGATCAAGAAGGAAATGCCTTAAATGGAAAAATTTTAGCAATGGACGCAGAGACGTTGACCATGGATTTTAATCATCCTTTGGCTGGAAGTAGCCTTCATTTTACTGGAAGAATTTTAAATATCCGCGAAGCTACTCCACAAGAAATTGAACATGGACATGTTCACACCTCCGGACACGATCATTAATTAAATTATAACCTTAGTTATTAATTTGGATTATAGGAACTCCCTATTTCCAATTAATTTCTTCCAACATCTTTTCCCAAAAAACAGCCAGTTGCTGTGCACCCGGTGCATTAGCGTGGTCAAGGTTTAACCATTTGGGCTGAGCTTGGGTTATATCTGAATTCGTTTGAAATTGGATTTTTGTATTTCGATACACACCAGACGTGGATGGCGAATACAACAAGCCCTTTGTTTTTAAGGTATATACCCAACGTTTATCATTTACCAATTGATTACTGACGGAATATACTGAAAGAACTGGGTAAGCGGATAAGGTAAAACTATCAAGGGTAAGAACGTAATCCAGGCTATCTAACCAGGTACCAGGTCTTTTACCTGTTAATAAAAACTGAGACCATTCATTTGACTTTTCGGGGATCGAATTGAGAAATTGTACCGAATGTGCTTTGGTAACTTTTAATCCATTTTCGAGTTGATTTCCCATTTCCACCAGCACTGCTAGTTTTAGTTCTTGTCGGGGCAGATTCACATCAGATGATTGCATTACCCATTGATTGAGCCACTGCTTCCAATCGTCAGAATATTGAAAATTCTTTTTGCTAAAGTAGATCCCGATATTTTTAGATTCCCATGCGTTGTTTAAGGGTTGAGCCATTAATACGGCGTTTGCAAATCCTACCCAAAGGAATATCCAATAATATTTAAGGTTCATGGGATTCTATATTTTGTTTGAATATGTGTACCTGCTTGTAATTGTCCCCCATCTCTTTTTTCTTCTCGTAAATACTGAAAAACCTTTCCTTGATTGGGAGCATATGCTTCTGCCCCTATATAATTCTTTTCTAGGGTGGATATAGGTAAACATTGAACCCAAGTCAAAGAAGCCCAATATATATCCAAGGGACCTGAAATAAAAGTATCCAATGTTACTATTTTCCTTTGAATAGAATATTGTGTTCCATAAACATTTGCCTTCCACGATTTCCCTGGAATGGGGGGTAAATAAATCATTCGAATCACCTGATTTTGTTGGGTTTCCACTCCATAGCCCTCCACTTTTCTCCATTGAAGTAGGGTGTCGGTTTGCACACTAGCATTAGATAGTGAATCTGCCAATCCCCGGTACACCCAAGCGACTTCATCTTCAAAAGCAACACTGTCTCTCTGATAATATTGTTGGATTTTCCAACCTGTATCGGTTAAGAAACTATCTTGAACCCAATACCAATAAATTTGTTGGTCAACCAAAGGAAACCAATCGGTAACGGGCAGTTGAGCAACTGGGATTTGGTAGGTTTCGGGTAAGCGGCAACGCTGACAAAACAATATTGTTAAAATAGGAAGAATCAATCGAAGAAGAGAATGCCTCTTCATTGAATCCAACCTCCTCCTAACAAATCATTCCCTTCATAAAACACTGCGGATTGACCTGGACTAATCGCCTTAACAGGTTCCGAAAAGAACACACGTGCATGGTTGGCATCTAACTGATGCAGCATTCCGGCAGTACCATTATCTTTATACCGAATCTTAATCCATGCAGGAATTTCTTCAGGTAAAGATTCATATTTTACTAGATTCAGTCCTCTTACGGTAAGTTGTTGCCCAAGCAATTCTTCTTCTTTCCCAATTACAACCGTATTGGTTTCTGGGATAATTTGGGTAACAAAAAAAGCTTCGCCCATCGGAACCACGCCTTTCCTTTGACCTATGGTGTAATAGGGGTATCCTTTATGTTGCCCTACAATCGTTCCATCTGCCAAAGCGAAATTCCCTCCGTCCACTTTTTCTGCAAGGCCTGGAACTCTATGATTTAAAAAACCATGATAGTCATTATCGGGGATGAAGCAGATTTCATAGGATTCAGGTTTATTCGCTAACTCTTCAAAACCCATATCCACAGCCATCTTGCGAATTTCGGTTTTATGAAATGCCCCCATTGGAAATTGGGTTCGTGCTAGATTTTGTTGAGATATTCCCCATAAAACATAGGATTGATCTTTATGGGTATCGGTTCCTCGGGAAATTACATACCGATTATTTTCATTTCGGATATGGGCATAATGCCCGGTTGCGATGTAGTCGCAATTGAGTTTATCTGCCCGCTTTAATAACGCTGACCATTTAATATGAGTATTGCATAATACACAAGGATTGGGGGTTCGGCCGGCGATATATTCTTCCACAAAATTATCAATCACATAATCCCCAAACTCTTCCCGTATATCCAAGATATAATGCGGAAATCCTAAACGCACCGCAATTGCTCGCGCATCATTGATCGAATCTAAACTACAGCATCCGGTTTCTTTTTTATTTCCTCCCGCTTGGGCATAATCCCAAGTTTTCATCGTTAACCCAATCACCTCATACCCTGCTTCATGCAGTAATACCGCAGTAACTGAACTATCAATTCCTCCGCTCATGGCGACTAATACTCTTCCGTGCTTCGACATCTTACAAATTTACACAGAGATTAAAGGAAACGTTCCAAACTAAATTCTAAGCAGTCTATCCCAAGAAAAAAATTATAACAATCTGGGCGTGCTGAGTTTTATTTCCCTACCGTTGGCAACTTGAACCAAAGCAGGTTGAGCTGGAAATTCAAAAGGCAAACAATTCTTAAAAACAGAACCCAGGTTACCAGAAATAGAGGATTGATTTACTGTAATCCATTGTTTGTTTTGATGCTCAATGGTGTAAGACAGAAGTTGTCCTTTTTCATTTTGAGAAAACCCGGTATTTCTTAGCGACAAAAAAGCTTCTAGTCCGCCGGGGATAGGTTGATAATAGGACCCTTGTTCCGTTTGCAGGCGAATTTCTAATTGCTCAGATTTACGCCATAATGTTGTGGTATAAGTATTTTCTGTAGAAATTGAAGATGCAGGAGCTGAAAACTCAATCGGAAAAGCTTCATACGATTCTTTATATATCCTTTGGGCTGCTTGTGCAATACAATGTTTGGCAACGATTTGTCTTAAAAAATAATAACCAGGGATATTATTCTTGCGAACCAATATCCTAAGACTAATTCCCGGGAAGTGATTTTGAAAAGGTAATTTTAATCCTTTAAATTTTGCTTCTCTGAACTCAGTTGCCATCAAGGAAAACCAAGCCATTCCTTCTGCAATTTCAGGCACGAGTCCAACAGGGAGCAAACTTTGTAGGGATTCAATGGGAGCGGGATACAAGAAATTTATCCATTCCTGCGATTGAGCAAATAGGAAGACCGACATAAGCGCAATAAAATCTTAAAAAAAGAAGCAATGATGCACTAATAACTTTAAATTTAAGCAATTATTGTTATGAAAAAATTTATCGGATATTACCTGCTCATTCTCCTTTCCCTAGGATGGATTAAACCTGTTGCTGGACAATCTTTTACAATTTTATCTGGCCCGATTCAAGGATACACCACTTACAGGGAAGTTAGAATTCAATTAGAAGCAACTGCACCCGTAAGTATCCTATTTCGGGATAGTATTGCTCAAAAGGAAAACCCTGCAAGGCTTTTACCTTCTGCCTTTCCAAGTTCGCCGGCACAAACTTTTGTGTTTGAAAACTTAACACCAGGTCATACTTATTTTTACCGAATAATAAGCTCTACGGGAAAAGGAGTCAAATCAACCGAAAACAAATTTTATAGTTTTAAAACCCCTGAAATATGGGAATGGAGAGGTCCAGCGCCAAACTTTACCTTCCTCATGGGCTCTTGCGTATTCATTAATGAAGCAGCCTATGACAGACCTGGTGAACCCTATGGAAAATCAACCAACATTCTCTATACCATGGCAAAAGAAAAAGCGGAGTTTATGCTTTGGCTGGGAGATAATTCCTATTACAGAGAAGCCGACTTTAGCTCCCCTTCCGGTATGTTGGCCCGTTTTCAGCATGCCCGCAGAGATAGTGCAGTTCAAACCTTATTAAAAAGCCATCCCAATCTTGCCATTTGGGATGACCATGATTTTGGTCCTAATAATTCGGATAGAAGTTTTGTATTAAAAGAAACGGCATTAGATTTATTCAAAGCGTATTGGCCTAACCCTGATTTTAGCAATGGGGAACGTAAAGGAATTTATACTTCCTTTTCTCATGGTGATTTGGATTTTTTCATGATGGATAATAGATATTTTCGAGCCTCCAACTATCTAAAAGATACGAGCATTAACAAGCCTTATTGGGGAACTACTCAACTGGAATGGTTAAAAGAGAACCTCCTGAATTCAAAGGCTGCTTTTAAAATGATTGCCAATGGAAATCAAATCCTGAATCAATTAACCGATAGCGAATGTTTAAATGCCTACCCGCATGAGTACAATGACTTATTAAATTTTATTTGCGATAATAAAATTAAAAATGTGATTTTTTTAACCGGAGATAGACATTTTACGGAATTATTAAAATTGGAAAAGGGAGGATGTGTAATGTATGATTTTACCTCTTCTCCTTTAACCTCCGGACCCTATGCAAAAGTAAGCACTACCAAAGAAGGAACGAACCCCTTAAGAGTAGAAGGCACACTGTATGCAGATCAAAATTATGGACGTGTCAGTATTGCCGGAGAAAAGGGAAAAAGGATTTTATCTCTGGAAACCTTATCTTCTACTGGAGAAAGAATCTGGAGAAAAGATATTCCTCAACAATAATTTAATTTTACGCTTTATCGTATGAAGAAAATTCTAATCCTTTTGTCGGGTTGTGGAGTGTATGATGGAACCGAAATCCAGGAAGCTGTTTTAAGTATGCTTGCGATTGAAGAAGCAGGTGGTGTTTACGAATGTTGTGCTCCTGACCAATCTCAAGCGCAGGTTGTAAATCATGTAACCGGTGAGGTGATACCTGAATCCAGAAACATTAAAGTGGAGGCTGCCAGAATTGCAAGAGGAAAGATTGTTAGTACAACAGAGATAAAGGTGGAGGATTATCAGGGATTATTATTACCCGGTGGATTTGGCGCAGCGAAGAACTTGACCCATTGGGCATTTGAAGGAGCAGCAGGGAGTATTGAAGATTCGGTTAAATCCTTAATCCTTCAATTTATCCAAGCGAAAAAACCTATCCTGGCGTTATGTATGGCTCCTGTGGTAGTTGCAAAAGCGTTAGAGGGTTCAGGCCTTACGCCTCAATTAACGGTGGGAAGTACAGAAGAACCCACCCCTTATGATATTAACAGTATTGCACAAGGAATGGAATCCCTAGGAAGTCAGGTTCATGCCCGTACTCTTCGGGAAATTCAACTTGACTCCACGTTAAGAATAATCACTGCCCCTTGTTATATGATGGAGGGTAACATTCAGGAAATAAACTCCAATATTAAACAAGCTGTTGCTCAGCTCATGACTTGGGCTTAACCAAAATTTAGAAAACAAAACTTCAATTATGTTTATTCAGGAAGAAGGAAAAACCATCGCCGTTGATTTTGATGGAACCATTGTAGAACATGCCTATCCGGGTATCGGAAAAGAAATGATGTTTGCTTTTGCCACCTTAAAGGAACTGCAAAACAGAGGACATAAATTAATCTTATGGAGCTTTCGGGAAGGGGAGTTATTAAACGAGGCAGTCAATTATTGTAAAAACCAAGGGATTGAATTTTATGCGATTAACAAATCCTATCCTGAAGAGCAATTGAATGAAACTACCAGTCGTAAGATTCATGCCGATATATTTATTGACGACCGCAATGTTGGAGGGTTTCCAGGTTGGCCAGATGTCTTTCAAATGTTGCATCCTGAATCTGGAGATTATCGTCATCAACTGACTAATCCAAAGGCACATTATAACAAGTCGGAGAAGAAAAGCTTTTGGAAAAAATTGTTAGGGGAAGACTAAAAAAGTAGGGTTAACAGCATAAAAAAAGGGAGTCGAGTGACTCCCTTTTTATTTTATTGAAGAAAGATAGAATTACATCATTCCGCCCATTCCGCCCATTCCTGGGTTCGGCATTTGAGCACCTGATTTTTCTTCAGGCTCATCGGTAATTACACATTCGGTGGTTAACAACAAACCAGCAATTGAAGCTGCATTTTCAAGTGCAGAACGGGTTACTTTCGTTGGATCAATAACACCAGACTCATACAAATTCTCGAATTGTTCTGAGCGTGCATTAAAACCAAAATCCCCTTTTCCTTCCATTACTTTTTGAAGAATAACAGCGCCTTCTAATCCGGCGTTTGCAACGATAATCCGAAGCGGTTCTTCAAGGGCACGACGAACAATGTTTACCCCGATTCCCATATCTCCTTTTAAATGATCATCATTGATTCCACCTTTACCTTTGGATAAAGATTGAATAGCACGAACCAAAGCAACTCCACCTCCAGGAACGATACCTTCTTGAACGGCTGCACGAGTAGCGTGTAAAGCATCTTCTACTCTCGCTTTTTTCTCTTTCATTTCTACTTCCGTAGCAGCTCCTATATAGAGAACGGCAACTCCACCTGACAATTTGGCTAAACGTTCGTTAAGCTTTTCTTTGTCATACTCAGAAGTAGTATTTTCAATTTGCGCACGAATTTGATTTACGCGAGCTTTAATATCGTCAGAATGACCCGCACCGCTAACAACAGTTGTGTTGTCTTTGTCAATGCTTACTTTGTCACAACGACCTAACATATCTAAAGTAGCGTTTTCAAGTTTAAAGCCTCTTTCTTCAGAGATAACAGTTCCACCGGTTAGGATAGCAATATCTTCTAACATGGCTTTACGACGATCCCCAAATCCTGGTGCTTTCACAGCAGCAATTTTCAAAGCACCCCGAATACGGTTTACCACTAAAGTTGCTAATGCTTCTCCATCCACATCCTCAGCGATGATCAATAATGGAGACCCTGTTTGTACTTGTTTCTCCAGAATAGGAAGCAATTCTTTCATGCTGGAGATTTTTTTATCATAAATCAGAATATGAGCTTTTTCTAACTCAACTTCCATTTTATCAGGATTGGTAACAAAATAAGGAGATAAATATCCTCTATCGAACTGCATACCTTCTACCGTTTCCAAGTAAGTATCCATTCCTTTAGCTTCTTCAACGGTGATTACCCCATCTTTTCCAACTTTTTCCATGGCTTCAGCAATTAACTTACCTACTTCATGATCATTATTGGCGGAGATCGTACCTACTTGTTCGATTTCTTTATTACCACTGATGGGCTTGCTCATTTTTTTCAATTCAGCAACCACCACTTTAGTTGCTTCTTCGATTCCTCTTTTGAGTTCCATCGGATTAGCACCAGCAGTAACGTTTCTTAAACCTTCACGTACGATGGCTTGTGCAAGAACAGTAGCGGTAGTAGTTCCATCCCCAGCAACATCGGCTGTTTTAGAAGCTACTTCTTTTACCATTTGAGCACCCATGTTTTCGATAGGGTCTTTTAAATCTATTTCTTTGGCAACTGATACACCGTCTTTGGTTACGGTTGGAGCGCCATATTTTTTATCAATTACTACATTACGACCTTTTGGGCCTAAAGTAACTTTTACTGCATTTGCCAATGCATCCACGCCTTTTTTAAGCTTTTCACGGGCGGTGGAATCAAATTCTATCAACTTTGCCATATCTGTATGGATTGAAAAATGTTAAGGTTAAATAAAAAATTAAACGATAGCGTAAATATCAGATTCACGCATAATTAGGAAATCCTTTCCTTCGATTTGGATTTCAGTACCGGAATATTTTCCGTACAAAATGGAATCTCCAACTTTAACTGTAAGCGGCTCATCCTTTTTTCCAGGCCCTGCAGCCACTACGGTTCCACGTTGAGGTTTTTCTTTGGCAGTATCTGGAATAATAATTCCGGATGCTGTTTTTTCTTCTGCAGGAGCCGCTTCAACTACGACTCGATCAGCTAATGGTGTGATTTTCAGTGACATGTTTGTTTTTCCTCCTTTGGAAAATGTGTTAATTTTCCGCCACCTTATCGAAAGGTATGCCACTGTAGGATTGGCGTCAGATTGTCACAAATCCTGTCAACCCCCTCCCCATTTATTGACATAAATACTTTTCTCCCCCTAAATATTTCTTCAAAACCTGACAAAAAAGCAAAAGCAATTTTTCCATTACGCTTTGTCCCTCCTCTCCCCCCACGAACCAGAAACTTCCCAATATTTGCTAAGTTTGTCTACATGCCAGATGCAACCCTTATTCGCTTAACCAACCTTTCATGGCTCCTGTTAATTGTAGGCTGCGGAATTTGGGCGTCAGAACGAGTAGCATTTAGCGATAGTGCCTATTATTTATTTCAAATGACCCAAAATCAAACTTGGGCATTAGAACTCCATAGATATAGTGCTTTTATTCCTCAAACCCCGGCTTTACTCGCGATATGGGCTGAGTTGCCCTTGATATGGGTAGTTCAGGCCTTCTCTTTGGGATACATTTTATTATTTGTCTCCATTTATTATATCATTACTTATCGTTACAAATGCCCCGAAGCTGGCATGACTTTGTTATTGGCCTTTGTGCTATTTATTCAAAAAAGTTTTTTTCACACAGTTACCGAAACGCATCAAGCAATTGCTTATGCTTTAGGCTTGTATGCTGCCTTAGGATATACCCGAAACAAAGCCCCTTGGAAACTTATTGCCATTGCTTCGATCTGGATATTATTAGGATTTTTTAGTCACCCGGTATCCTTGTTTTTAAATGTTTTTGTGATTGCTTGGAGAACCCATGATACCCGTTCCTGGAAAAAAGTTTGGCCTTGGCTATTAATCGCATCCCTAGGGATTATGTATGGATTAAAAGTGATGTTCACCGATTCCAATAGTTATGAAGGTAATTTATTCGATCAAATAAAATCAGCACCGGCACTTCTTCCCAAGTTATTTTCTTTGCCTATGATATCATTTGTCAAAGACAACCTAATTGGCTTTTATGCTTGGTATTTATTTATCGCTGCATCCGTATTGTTTTGTTGGCTTTGGAAAAAAGATTTTTATTCTATCTTGGCTTGTTTTGGTGCGGGGTTAATCTTTTTGATTATTTCTTTAATTACTTATAATCAAGGAAATTCTCCGATTATGTTAGAAAAAAATTTTATGCCATATGCTTTATTTCTAGGATTACCTTTTATCAAAGAATGTTTAGTTAGGGAGGATAGTATCTTTCCGAAAAGTCTTCGATATCAACTTTGGGGAGTATTAATTTTCGCCGGATTTACCGGATTATATTCTACCGCTCAATGGGCATCCAGCCGAACCCATTGGATTGACAATATGCTTACTCAAGCCCGTGCACGCGGAACAGAACAACATTATATTATTGAACGTAAACAATTACCCGCTGAGATTATTCATGTAGATTGGGCATTAGCGCCTGAAACACTTATTTTAAGTAGTTTAAAATATGGACCCGAAGGAGTAATTACTTTTTTTCGGGTGGATTCATTTGCTTCTCCCCCAACGGATTTAAGCGTTACCGATTTGTATATGAGCACAGATTTTTGGTTAATCTGGAATGCTTATACCCTAAATCAAAATTATTTCAAATTTAGAGCGGGGCATTATATTCCCTGGAAAGATAAACTTTGATATAATATTTTTATTTATATATTTTTTTAGAAAATAAATTATATACGAGAATACAATAAATAGCTCGGAAAGCATCTCTCCATCCTATCTTTTTTCCTTCGGCATATGTACGTCCGTAATAAGAAATTCCCACTTCATAAATTCGGATATCTTTTACTCGCGCTATTTTGGCTGTCACCTCGGGTTCAAATCCAAATCGTTTTTCTTTTAATTCAATTTTTTGAATTAAATCGGTTCGAAATAATTTATAACAGGTTTCCATATCTGTTAAATTCAGATCGGTAAACATATTCGATAAAAACGTAAGAAATTTATTCCCGATGGAATGCCAGAAGAATAAAATCCTATGCGGATTTCCGCCCATAAAACGAGAGCCATACACCACATCTGCAAAGCCTTCCAACACGGGTTTTAATAAATCATTATATTCTCTGGGGTCATATTCTAAATCTGCATCCTGAATAATTAAATACTCTCCAGTTGCATGTTCAATTCCGGTATGTAACGCAGCACCTTTTCCCTTGTTTACCTCATGAGAAATGAATCGAAGGGGTAACCCTGGATTTTCTTGTCGATATTTTTCTACTGCCTCAACTGTATTGTCCTTAGAACAATCATTCACCACGATAATTTCTTTTTCTATCCCCTGAACCAATTCCATATCTCTGATTTTATTCAGGATTTTATGAATGGTTCTGCCCTCATTATAAGCGGGTATGACAATAGATAATTTTCGAACAATCATATCAGTGGGAAGAAACTTTATCAGCAAAAATAAGAGGGTTTCCGGACTTCTATCTTAAATCCCCCTAATTTCTACCCCAACCCCCTACCCAATCCAAACAGATAAAATGTATTTTTACCTATTAATAAACTATTTATGGACACCCCAGCCCTCTTTCAAGCGTATCGAGAAAAAATGAATAAAAGAATTTTGGAATCCCCCAGTAAGGTTTTCAAAAGATTTTATGCACTTGATCATCAAACCTATGAAGCAGGTGAACTCAATGCCAAGACCAAAGAATTGATTGGATTATCTGCTTCCTTAGTTTTAAGATGTGATGATTGTGTGAAGTATCATATTGGGCAGGCACTATCTGTGGGAGCAACTCCGGGTGAACTCATTGAAGTATTTGAAATCAGCACTGTAGTTGGCGGTTCCATCGTGATTCCCCATTTACGCAGAGCAATGGAATATATGGACCTTTGTATGGAACAGGCATAACATTTGCCTGCAAAAAAATTATGAAAAATTGGTTACTCATCCTCCTGATTCCCTTACTCCTGATTTCTTGCACTGGGGCATCTCATTTTACGCGCAAAGGAGATAAATCGCAAGCAGCAGGCAGACCCGGAGAAGCTAGTTTTCAATATATTCAAGCCCTTCGTCGTAAGCCCGGACATATAAAAGCAATCGCTGGTTTACAAGTTTCAGGTCAAGAACAATTAAATCGTTTACTCGATAAATTTTTTGCTTTTCATAATGAGGATAAATTAAAAGAAGGATTATATGCTTTTAAAGAAGCCGATGGATTTTATCAAGAAGTATCGTCCGTAAAAGTTGATCTTCGTTTCCCCGGATATTATCGGGAATATTTTGAAGAAGATAAAACTCAATTTTTATCCGAAACCTATGAAACCGGAATGAAAGCGTTTCAAAATCGTGAATATAAATCTGCAGAAAATTTATTTGATGAAATAAAAAAATGGGACCCGAATTATAAAGATGTAGGTCAACTTAGAAATCAAGCGGAAATTATTCCCTTATATGAAGAAGCATTGTTGGATTATGATAACGAATTTTATAAAACAGCGCATCGAAAATTTCAAAGAATTATTAGCTTAGATCCCCGATATAAAGAAGCGGGTTTATATTTAAGTGAATCGCTGAAAAGAGGAACCTTTACCATTGCGTTTACTCCCTTTGAGCAAATCGTAGCGGTTCCGAGCTTAGCGCAAACCCTAAATGCACAGGTATTAGCTGAATTATCGAAATCTAAAAATCCTTTTTTACAAATTGTAGATAGAAGCAATTTGCAACAAATTTTAACCGAACAAAAAATAGCTTTAACCAATTCTACCGATTATGTTAAAGTGGGTGAAATTATTGGTGCAAAAGCTTTATTAATCGGTAAGATATTGGAATACCAATATACCGGAGGTAAAGTAACAGGAACGGCAAGAACCGGATATGAAGCATTTCGAGATTCTGCTAAAAATTCACAAACCGGATTAATGGAAGCAGTCACCCGTTATAAAAAAGTTTATTATCAGGAATATCAAGGTAAATCCGTAATTCATTGCAAAGTTCAATACCAATTAATATCTACTAGAGATGGAAGTATTTTAGCCTCGGATGTATTTACCAAAGATTTGCAAGATCAAGTAAATTATATTGAGTATCCCGGAAATATAAATATGTTAGTGCCTGGAACCTGGCAACAATTGAAATTTAATCAAGCCAACGACCGGGTATTAGATACACCACAAAATCGAAATGAAATTAAAAGGTTAGCCTCAGCGCGCAGAGATTTAAAAGTGGAAAATCAATTACGATCTGAAACGGTTCAGGAATTAGGACAAAAAGTATCCCGTGGCATTCTGGAGTATGAAGCTACCCTAAAATGAAATTTATTATTTTAATTGGATTAACATTAGGGCTGATTGCCTGTGGGTCTTCGCGTAAAATCGAAAAAGAAACCCCTGTGGATCCGCGTCCCGAATGGGTAAAGGAAAGACCTATTATTCCGGGTGAATATACCGGCATAGGCATGAGTAATAAATCCTATGGAGCCGATTTTCGAGAAAGTGCTCGCAAAAATTCTTTGGCAGATATGTCCTCTCAAATTGAAGTACAGATATCCGTTAACTCCTTGTTGTATACCCTGAGTTCCGATACTAAATATCAGCAAGACTTTCGAAGTCTAAATAAAACAACCACCAATCTTCAACTCGAAGGATATGAATTGGTAGGTACTTGGGAAAATGATACAGAGTATTGGATGTATTACAGACTGCCTATTTCGGTATATCAGGAACAAAGAAGAAAAAAAATACAAGCGGCACGGGAGCAAGGATTAGACTTGTTAAAAAAGGGAGATGAAATTAGTAGAAGTGGAGCTGTTCCTGCTGCAGTAGGATATTATATTAAAGCGCTTGAACAATTAAAGCCCTTTGCCAATGAGGCGATTCAAGCCGATTATGAAGGCAAAACGATTTATTTGGGAAATGAAATTCTAAAGTCTTTAAATGAATCCTTACGGAATTTAACGTTTACCGTTACTCCTGCAGAAGTGTCGTTAATGACAGCACAAAAGATTGATCAAGAAATTTCGATTGAGGTGAGATTAAACAGTGGTGGATTTCCCCCTGTATCTGGACTTCCCCTATCGGTGGGCTTTACCAAAGGAGGAGGTAATTTAACTGGCACCCCTATCACCGATCCAGAAGGAAAGTGTAAAATTCGGTTAACCGAATTAAAGTCATTTGAATCGGCACAAGAAATTATGGTTCGCCCGGATGTTGAGAAATTAATTGTTACCCAACCTGCTTATAAACAATGGCAAAATTTAGTAGATAGTCGGCAATTGTCTTCTAGAAGTATTTTGTTAAAAGTGGTTACCCCGATGGTGTTTGTTAAAGCCTCTGAAACCAACTTAGAACAACCCCTTACCGTTCCTCGAATGTCGAGGTTTATTCAACAAGAATTGGGTAAACAGGGCGTTCGATTTACGGAAGATATAAGTGCTGCTGATTATGTATTATCGGTTACGGCTCAAACCAAAACCTTAGGCGAATTTAATGGGATGTATTCCACTGCTTTGAATGCTGAAATAAGATTAACAGATCCTCGTACACAACAAGATATGGGAACAGTTATTATTCCGGAAGTGCGGGGCGTACAATTAACTTATCCTCGTGCGGGTGAAGATGCCTACTTTAAAGCGGAAAGTGAAATCCGCAGAAGAGTAATACCTATTTTAACCAAAGGATTATTGGGTAAATAGTTTAAAGAAATATTATTCAGTAATTTATTTTATTATTTCTTTATATTAATTACGAATATTTAATTAGTATTTATTTGCCATTTTAATACATGACGAATTATTAGGAAAGATGTATTAATATCTAATTATTGTGCATTACACGAAACACTATGTTAATTGCTTTTAAGCCAAAAGAATTCTTGAGTGTGATAATTATTGGGGTTAAGAAAATAAACTGTGTATTACTTGCAAATAGAAAGGAAAATTAAAGGACTTTTTGATGATTAGGTTTTGTAACTGCGGGAGTATATTTTTAGGATAAAGTGTAGGTGTAAGGATTCTTGAATATTGGTATTTTAAAGAGGGATTTAGGGGGTGGAAACTTGATTGAGGGAATTGTTGAGAGTTATTAAAAACTCAATTAATCTCAAGAATGGTTACATGCAATTAGATATTCGTTCACCAAAAGAAATAATCACCAATGAAAAATAAAGAAAAAGAGTTCGATATGGTTAAATTTTTTCGAACCGTAAATGAGAACATTGCGAAAGAAACTCAAGGAATGTCTTTTAAGGCTTTTAAAGAATATCTAAGTAAACGATAATTGAAGAGGGCAGAATAAATATCAGCTGAGTTCAACTGATTAGTGCAATTTTTAGAAACAGCTGACAAATTATTTCACAGGTAGGTTGTTTACTACAAATATATATCGTAATATTGCAATATTTTTATATAAAATGGGAGCGACAAAGACAGAACATTTTACAAACAAACAAAATACCATTGCAACACTTGCAAAGGCGTTGGGACATCCTGCAAGGGTTGCTATTATGGAGTATTTAATTAAAGTGGACACTTGCATTTGTGGCGACATCGTTAATGAATTGCCTTTAGCACAGCCGACAGTTTCGCAACATTTAAAGGAACTTAAAAATGCTGGTCTTATTAAAGGTAACATTGAGGGTAACGCAATTTGTTATTGCATTGACGAAAAAACGTTTGCTAAACTGCAAAGCTATTTCGCAATCATTTCAACCAAATTAAAAAAGAAAAAAAGTAATTGTTGCTAACAAAATAAAATCAAACAAAATGAAATTATCCGAAATAAAGGAACATTTAAGTACTGCCGATGCAGTGAATTTTGAACTTCAAAACGGAACTACTGTTCCCGAACATTTCCACGTTACCGAAGTGGGTATAGTAACTAAACACTTTATTGACTGCGGTGGAACCATCCGAGATGAGAAAGTGGCAAATTTTCAATTATGGGATGCAAACGATTTTGAACATCGTTTAAAACCATCAAAATTGCTTAACATCATCCGACTATCAGAAGAAAAATTAGGAATGGAAGATTTGGAAATTGAAGTTGAATATCAGGCTGAAACCATTGGAAAGTATGATTTAGATTTCAATGGGAAAAACTTTGTTCTTCTTTCAAAACAAACAGCTTGTTTGGCTTCTGACAGTTGTGGTATTCCAAAAGAAAAATTGAAAGTTAATTTAGCAGAAGTATCCACTCAAAATTCTTGCAAACCAGGCGGTGGATGTTGTTAAAAGGACAACCCTTCAGTCACCAAACTTACAAAGAAGGAGGAGATTTTGTTTTGCCAAAAAATAATGATGAATTTAGAATTTGGCCGCAGGTTATTCTTTTTCAATCCATCGGTAACCTTAAAATAGAACAACGTTATCGTGCAGAATTGAGATTTACAAGCAATGGCTACCGCAACCGCTTTCGTTACAGACTTGGTTTTTCTTACCCATTTGGAAAGGAGCGAAACGAATACAAACCCTTTCAAATTAGTGCAAGTAATGAAATATTTTTTACCGATAAGGAACCTATTTTGAAAGAAACAGAATATTACTTGCATTTAATTACAAACCATCAAAAGCGACAACTATACAAATTGGTTATATACATCAGTTCGATTATAAAATAAATGATGAAACAGGTCGTGACTTTTTTCAAATAGGTTTTTTTATAGAATTATTCCGTAAGACAGCTCCTAATACCAATATTGACACAGATATCAAGGATAATTAAACCATTTAATAAAAGACAAATTAATAATTCCGTTCATTTACCAGAATTAAAAGCTTATTATTATTTTAAACTAATTTATTGCCATTTAATTAAAAGATTAGTTTAGTCATAATTTAACACATCTAAAAGATATAACTTTTGCGATTATCTTTGTAAACATGGACTTAAGTTATATTTTAAATCATTTAGGAGAAGATCGGGAAGCCTATTTTAATTCGGTTAGCCCTCCGGTGTTTGAATCCAGCAATTTTGCTTTTGACTCGGTTGCCGAGATGCGTAAGCATCTAAAAGATGAAATGGATTATCCCTTTTATACCCGAGGACATAATCCTACGGTAGCAATTTTAAGAAAAAAATTGGCTGCCTTAGAAGAAATGGAAGAATGCTTAGTTTTTGGATCTGGGAGTGCAGCAGTGGCGGCAGCAGTGCTGTCTTCTGTGCAACAAGGAGATCATATTGTGAGTGTAAAAAATCCTTATAGCTGGACTGGAAAACTCATGAGCAGATATTTGGGACGTTTTGGGGTTACGGTTACTTATGTAGAAGGGACAGATCCATTAGATTTTTCTACTGCGATGCAACCCAATACCCGTTTGTTTTATTTAGAAAGTCCGAATTCCTTCACCTTTGTTTTACAAGATATAGTCGCTATTACTGATATCGCACGATCAAAAGGTATCACTACTATTTTGGATAATAGCTTCTCCTCTCCATTATTACAAACCTCAGGTAAATTAGGCGTAGATATAGTAGTTCATTCCGGAACCAAATATTTAAATGGGCACAGTGATGTTATTGCAGGCGTATTGTGTACCGACAGAAAAAGGGCAGAACATATTTTTGAAACCGAGTTTATGAATATTGGAGCGATCTTATCTCCGCATAATGCATGGTTGATGTTACGTGGATTAAGAACTTTACCCATTCGGTTAAAACAATCTGCAGAAACTACGGCTTATATTTTAAGCCAATTAGAAACCCATCCCCGAGTTGAGAAGATTTGGTATCCGCATCATCCCTCTCATCCACAATATGAATTAGCCCAAAAACAAATGAAAGGTTCGGGAGGGCAGTTTTCGATTTCACTTCGGGTAGAGGGGCCGGAAGAAATTGATAAATTTTGTGATCAATTGCAGTATTTTTTATTGGCTTGTTCTTGGGGTGGATATGAGTCATTGGTATTTCCGGTAGCCGGATTATCTGGAACTGCCAATTATAAGGAGAGTCCACATCCTTGGAATTTAATTCGTTTTTATGTTGGTCTGGAAGAACCTGAGGTATTGTGGAAGGATTTAAAACAAGCGTTAGATAATATCTAAAGTATATTATATTTTTATTTACCAAAAAAAATCCGGAGCTATTACCCTCCGGATTTTTTTATAAACTTCGTTATTATATTACTCTACTATCATCTTCACATAAGCTCTTTCGCCTCCGGCAATCGTTTCAATTACATATTGACCTTTAGATAAGGTTTGAGGGAAAGTAATTGAATCTTTCCAAGAGTTGTCTGTAGAAGTACGATCTACAGATTTCACCATTACCGTTCTACCTAAATTATCATACACTTTAACGGTGATGGTTGCATCCAGGGTAGTTAAACCCTTCCATTCTAGGGTAACTTCATTACCTGAATTTGGATTTGGCCAAGCATGGAAGGAGAAGCCTGTGTTTTCAGTAGGTGTAAGGGTTGTATTAGCTTCTTCTTGAGCGGTACGGCAGTTGTTTACGGTAACATTCACTGTAGTAGATATTGTACCACATCCTGGCATAAATGCAGTAACTGTATATAGTCCACCTTGACTTAATTGGATTGGCGTACGAGTAGCAGTTCTACCATTAAATGACCATCCTCCTGGACCTGTCCACTGATGTCCTCCTACTCCTGCAATAACGGGTACTTGTAGATTGAGATTCACTGCGCTTCGACAAAGCGGGGTATTAGCAGAAGCAACAAATGCACTTGCGTTATAGACTGTAATTGCACTCGTGGTAAGCGTGGTAACACCACAGCCAGGGCTGTTAATTACTAATCGGTAAACTCCGGCATTGCTAGGGCTTGCAGACGGAATGGTATCCACACCACGACTAGAGGTAAATCCATTAGGACCTGTCCAGGAATAAACTTGTCCCGCACGAACTGGGTTAACCGAGATACGAAGTGCAGAACCAGAGCATACGGGTCCATTAGTTCCTAAAGTTTGACCAATAAAGTTACTACCAATTGCCACGCGTATGGTATCAGTTACAATTCCACAAGCAGGAACATTCATCGTGATGGTATAAAGCCCGGCTCTATTGGGTAGAACAGAACCAATGGAATTTGTTCTGAGTGTGGAAGCAAATCCTGCTGGGCCTGACCAATTGTAAGTGGCGCCAGCAACAGAAGCTGCAGTAAGATAAAGCGTTCCTGCCTGACATACTGGACTATTCGAGGTAGGATTGGGGTTATAAGTAGTCAAGACAGCTACTGGACTTGTCGTCCAAGTACCTGTTCCACAACCTGGACTAGACACGTTCAAGGTATAAATTCCGGCATTGGCTGAAGTAACCGATACTACAGAATCATTCGCAGAAGTACTGGTAAATCCATTGGGGCCTGCCCATGCATACGTAAAACTTGGTTGAGCACCCAAGGCACTCAGATTTAGGGTTTGTGTTGCACAACGAACGGTTTGCGCGGTAGCCGAGATACCCGAGAAACTCGCGCCAATATTCACGCTGGTGGTGCTGGACACTACCCCACAACCAGGAACAGCTACGGATAAAGTATAGGTACCGGCACTCGCAGGTTGAACATTTGGAATCGAAGGCAAGAAGGAAGAAGCCACATAACCATTAGGACCTGACCAAGCATAAGTAACCCCCGGAACTGGAGTTGTACTTAATCTCAAGGTGTTCCCTTGACAAACCGGGCTATTGCTACTTGCGGTTAATCCAGTAGTACTAAAGATCTGAACTGGAAATGTAGTTAATACACTGGTACCACATCCCGGACTGGTAACTTGTAAAGTATAAGCCCCAGCTTGGGTATTCGTAACAGAAGGAATAGTATCCAAAATACGATTGCTGGTAAAGCCATTGGGTCCTGACCAACGATACGTTACTCCATGAAATTGAGAAGTACTAAGGTATAAAGATTGACCAGCACAGATAGGACTGTTTACACTTATGGGGAGACTCGTTACCCGTGTTCCAATCGTTACCGTATCAGATACAATCGTGTTTGCGCAAGCAGGTACAGATACCGTCAAAGTATAACGACCGGTTTGGTTGGGTTGAACATTCGTAATGGAAGGAAGTTGTTGCGTACTACTAAATCCATTGGGTCCATCCCAGCGATAAGTGCCTATGGTTAATGCACCAGTACTTAAGTTAAGGGTATTTCCTTGACAAACTGGCGAATTGGAATTAATGGATACGGTTGGAAGTGTATTTACCTGCACCAATGTACTTACACTAAAGGAAGGACAACCTGGTGTAGTAAGGGTAACCGTGTAATTTCCGGAAGCTGCACTGCTTACGTTAGGGATGGTATCATTTTGAATTCCAGTTGAAGAGAATCCATTCGGACCTGCCCATGAATACGTAACGCCAGAGAAGGTTGTTGCGCTAATTCTAAGGGTTTGTCCAGAACAAACAGGGGTGTTACTAGAAGCCACCGCTAAAGAGCGTGTATCTTGATTCACCTGAACTGCAACTGTTGAAGAAGTTGCTCCACATCCGGGATAGATTACGGTAAGGATATAGGTACCTGAGTTACTGGTAGTAGCATTAGAGATTGAAGGAGTGGATCCTGACCAGGTAAATCCATTCGGGCCAGACCAAGCATAAGTAGCACCTGTTGTTTGAGGAGTGCTAAAAGTAAGCGTTCCACCAGAACAAACCGGACTATTCGTGGTAACACTAGGAGAAGTTAAACTATTGATTACAACTCTGGTTCCCACTACGGCTGTATTACAACCTGGGCTGGTTACGGTTAATACATAAGGGCCTGCGTTATTCACTTGGGCAGATGTAATGGTATCCTGATATCTATTGCTGGTATATCCACCTGGACCTGACCAATTATAACTTGCTCCAGCTACCAAAGGGGCAGACAAATACAAGTTATTGCCTGCACAGATTGGGGTATTGGTAAAGGCGGTAACACTAGATACACTGCGTCCAACCGAAATGCTTACAGAATCCCGATAAGTAGGGCAACCCGGAGTGCTGATGGTAACATAATATCTTCCAGCATTAGCAACCTGAACGGGCACTAAAACTGGGGTTCTACTATTTCCCCCGAAATTATTCGGACCTGTCCAGGAATAATAGGCGCCTGAGAAGAGCGGAACCGAGAAAGTTATACTTCCGCCTTCACAAACAACCGTATTGCTTGCATTTGCCTGGGAACCTGATATTCTTTGACCAATAACTACCACATAAGTATTTAAATAGGTAGCACATCCGGCTGAGTTTGCAAAGATGGAATAGGTACCTGAGTTGGTTGTGATCGCAGAATCTATTTGAACCCGACTTTGGTTTCCTGCCGTAAAGCCATTAGGACCTTGCCAGCTAAAGGTGAACCCAGGTAGTGCGTTAACTCCTATCCTCAACGTATCTCCAGAACAAATAGGAGAGTTAGAAGAAGAAACAAATCTACTAGGCGATAACCCTACAGATACCTGTGTGGTAAGCACTTGATTAACATATCCTGGACGAGAAGCGGTTAGGGTATACACCCCTGCTTTGGTGGTGTCCATATTAGCAATTGAAGGATTAGGAAGATTGGAAGTAAATCCATTAGGCCCTACCCAACTATATTGATAATACAAGGCTACTGTTGATCTTAGGAACAAGGTTGATCCTTCACAAACAGGGCTATTAGAAGAAACCGTTACAGTTTGTAGGCTATCAATTTCTACATTAAAAGTATCTGAAACAGCATTACATCCTGGGCTGGTTACTGTTACTGAGTAAATGCCAGAATCTTGATAGGTGATAAAGGTTCTTTGAGGAGCGGCTCCTGCATGTGAGAAACCATTAGGACCTGACCAGAAATAGGTATTATTCGGACTGGTTCCAGAAACTGACATGCTTAATATTTGACCTACCCCAACTGGAGCATTACTCCAAGCAGTAATGGAAGTAAGCGGAGTGTTTACCGGTATTAAACTCGTTAGAATGGAAGCCGGACATCCTGGGGCAACAAGAGCAACGGAATAAGTACCCCCCTGATTCGTCTGAACGTTATTTCTAGTGGCATTAAATCCTGTTGCGGTATAACCTGCAGGGCCTGTCCAAGTTGCAGTGAATCTGCTAGTATTTCCTACCAGACTTAATTGGAGATTAGCATTTACACAAAGGGGTTGATTAGACAATATCCTTAAGCTATCCGAAGTGCTCACAGGAGAAGTAACGGCCACAGTATTGCTAATGCTAACCGGAGCGCAACCCGAAGAGGTAACGGATGCTGAATAAGATCCAGCAAAATTTAACCGCATACTATCTCTGTTAGAAGTTAATCCGGAACCGGTATACCCACTAGGACCAGACCAAGTAACTGTTAAGCCAGAGGTGTTCCCTAATAAACTCAATTGTAGTCTGGCATTTAAACAAACGGGTTGATTAGAACTCACCGTTAAGTTTGTTCCTAACGGCAATGCGGATACAGAAGTAGAAGTACTTGCCGCACAGATAGAGCTTGATACTACTCTTCTAAAATAGGTTAGGTTGCTGATTGAACCGGATCCATAATTAATAGAAGTAGCACCCGCAATCGCATTCCATTGACTATTGTTGACACTAGATTGCCATTGATAACTAAAGACACCATTTCCGCCAGTCGGCACAGCACCTGTGATAATTGCTGGAGATGCTCCTGTACATATCGTTTGAGAACCTGAAAGGATATTGTTGCCGGGAGTATTGTGAACATTGACAATTACCACATTACTAAAGCTATTAAAACAACCCATTGACGCCACATAACGACGGAAATAAGTACTAGTAGAAATTGTACCTGGAGTATAGTTTATGGAGGTAGCACCTGCAAGGCTAGTCCAAGTATTATTATTTGCGCTAGTTTCCCATTGGTAAGAATAAGTTCCAGAGCAACCTACTGGAGTACTTCCGGTTAAGGCAGATGGAACACCGCTTCCACAAAGGGTTTGCGTAGCACCGATGGTATTATTAGAAGGGGTGATAAACATAGAACAGAAGCCATTCATTACTACTGGAGAGGTACGACTGGTATTGGTTCCATCTCCTAATTGTGAGGCTCCATTATTTCCCCAAGCATAAATAACCCCTGTATTGGATAGGGCATAGGCATGATATAGACCACTAGAAATATATACGATATTAGATAAGCCTGTAACTTGAACTGGAGAAGATTGATCTGCAGTAGATCCATTTCCGAGTTGACCTTGTGCACCTGCGCCCCAGGTCCATACGGTTCCGTCACTTTTCAAGGCTACGGTAGAGTTTTGATAAATATGGGCGGCAATGGCTATTACATTGGTTAAACCAGATACTTGAACTGGGCTACCGGAACAATTTCCGCCACAGCCTAATCGTCCTTGACTGTTATTTCCAATGCTCCATACCGTTCCATCATTTTTAAGAAATGAACTATAATATTCTCCTGCAGCTATATCCACTATCCCGGTTAATCCAGCAATAACAGCTGCTGGACGATGACCCGCACCAGCACCTGCCTGACCGAAATCATTTCTTCCCCATCCCCATACGGTACCATCTGATTTAAGCGCTAAGGCATGACCGGAACCTCCTACCACTTTAATAGCATCAGTAAGGTTATTAGGAACTTGAACCGGTGAGTTAACAGTAGGAAGACCTCCCCCTTGTCCATCGCCTAATTGTCCTTGATTGGTTAATCCCCAAGCCCAAACTGTTCCATCCGATTTTACGGCATAGGTATTTCCGGTTCCAGAGCCAATGCCCACTACATCCGAAATAGAAGCTTGAACAGGGATGCTATTGGTAGCAGTTGTAGTGCCATTTCCCATTTGTCCGAAACGACCATCACCCGCGCCCCATACCGTACCATCGGCTTTCAAAAACACTGAACTTGCCCCGCTAACTACTCCAACAACTCCTGATAAAGTGGGTATACGAGCAGGGGTAGTTGTATTGATGCCGAGATTTAATCCTAATGCTCCGAGGAAGTTTCCTCCCCATGACCAAACGGTAGAATCTCCACAAATCACGAAAGAGTTATCTACCCCTCCGGAAATAGGATCTATAATTCTTACCGGAGTGGTGAAGGTAAGCACTGGACAACCCAGAGAAGTAACATTCGCCGAATACATTCCTTGCATGGTATAACGCAAGTTAGTTCTAGTGGCAGCAGTACCCGCAGCAGTAAACCCAGCCGGACCTGCCCAAGTAACGGTAAGCCCTGTTGAGTTCCCCAATAAATTTAATTGAAGTGTGCTATTTAATATGAATGGACTATTCGAAACTACTCTTAAACTATCGCCCATAGGAATAGAACTAATAGAGCCACGAGTGCTATTCGCACTTGATCCACAAACATTAGAACTTCTTACTCGGAAATAAACCAATTGCCCTGGATTCAGGGTATTGATTACTACTTGCGTATTATTCCCTACATTTCTGTTTTGTTGACCTGACACATAATTTGTAAAATTCGAATCTCTGGCAATATCAATAAAGTAATCTACGTTACCCGAAACTGCTGACCAATTCAAGGTAAATCCAGTGCAAGTTGCTAAAGAGGCTACCACAGAACTTGGAATTCCAGTTGGGCTTACCACACTTACTGAAACTGAAGTTGAAGTAAGCGCAGTACAAATAGAACTAGATACAATTCTTCTAAAATAAGTAGGACTTGAGATAGCTCCTGAACTATAATTACTGATAGTTGCTCCAACCAGAGTAGCCCATTGGCTGTTATTACTACTAGATTCCCATTGATAAATAAAGCTACCATTTCCACCGGTAGGAGTAGAACCTACGAAAGAGGAAGGAGATGAATTCGAACAAATCGTTTGTGAGGCTGAGATGGAATTATTTCCTAAGCTCGGAGTTACCGAAATACTAACAGTATTACTTAAGCTGAAGGTACCACAGCCAGAGGCGCTTACATTACGACGGAAGTATATGTTAGAGGAAATTGTATTGGGAGAATAATTAATTGCTGTGGCTCCGGACACGTTGGTCCAAGTACTGTTGTTGGAGCTACTTTGCCATTGATAGGTATAACCACCTGTACAACCGGATGGCGTAGAACCTGTTAAGGTAGCAGGCACACCGGAACCACAAAGCGTTTGATTCGTACTTATCGTATTATTTGCCGGGGAGGTAAACATAGAACAAAACCCATTCATAACCACGGGAGCGTTACGACTGGTGTTGGTTCCATCTCCTAATTGGGAGGCTCCATTATTTCCCCATGCATGAATAACCCCTGTATTGGATAGGGCATAGGCATGATATAGACCACTAGAAATATATACGATATTGGATAGGCCTGTAACTTGAACTGGAGAAGATTGATCTGCATTAGATCCATTTCCGAGTTGACCTTGTGCACCTGCGCCCCAGGTCCATACGGTTCCATCACTTTTTAAGGCTACGGTAGAGTTTTGATAAATATGGGCGGCAATCGCAATTACATTGCTTAAACCAGATACTTGAACTGGGCTACCGGAACAATTTCCACCACAACCTAATCGTCCTTGACTGTTGTTTCCAATGCTCCATACCGTTCCATCATTTCTAAGAAATGAACTATAATATTCTCCTGCAGCTATATCCACAATACCGGTTAATCCAGAGATAACAGCTGCCGGACGATGACCCGCACCAGCACCTGCCTGACCGAAATCATTTCTTCCCCATCCCCATACGGTACCATCTGATTTAAGCGCTAAGGCATGACCCGAACCTCCCACCACTTTAGTGGCACCGGTGAGGTTAGGAACCTGTACGGGTGAATTCACGGTAGGAAGTCCTCCACCTTGACCATCGCCTAATTGTCCTTGATTGGTTAATCCCCAAGCCCAAACAGTTCCATCCGATTTTACAG
>Ga0214923_10000931_pt1 | contig 42961 bp, 69 predicted proteins | sample LL1510_MetaG_FD_177993 | JGI IMG/M metagenome (GOLD analysis project Ga0214923, IMG submission 177993) | Freshwater microbial communities from Lake Lanier, Atlanta, Georgia, United States - LL-1510 | ecosystem: Environmental > Aquatic > Freshwater > Lake | place: USA: Georgia | collected... | reverse complement strand
TCATTAAAGTATTCTAAAGGATATTCTAACACCTCATATGCAAATAAATACTTACATTCATAGTAAGTAAGAAGCTTTTTACTAGAAACAAACTGTATGATCTCACGGGTAAAGTTATCATGTTCACCTTCCTTTAACATTTCAAGAATCGGTTTGGCTGAACCATAATACGTTTTCCAATCAGATTCCTTTTGAACTATCTCGGTTGTTGGTTTACGTCCTCTTCCAGTATGTTCGGCCAGTTCTTTTTTGGTTAATTTACGTCTAACGTTGTGATATAACGATTTTTTTCCAATATATGATATCCCACTTGAATTGTGAGTAGTAATGTATATAAAACCGAATGTTCCTTGAGGCATATCCTCAATTTTTTCTATAACTTGTTCATTGTATAACCACATATTATCTATCTATGTTTATAAGTATTGTAGTATCTGTTGTAGGTGAAGTGGGTAATGGTTGAGCTAACTTTCCTATTGCTAATAATTGTTGTGCCTCATTATAAAGTCCTACTGTTGTTACATATGGACTAAAGTAAGATGAAGTACAATATGGTTCTAAAACATCTGTTGAACCTGAAGCTAGAATAGAGGGGTTTAAACTTACATTAAACTCATTTTCATTTATTGTACACTTGTATTGTGTTTCGTAAATTGTAAGTGATGAGGAAAATGAACAAGTAACGTTAGATAAGTTTACTACATCTTGTATAATATTAACAGTTGCACCCCCATAAAGAGAAGTACCATAAACAGCAGTTCCATAAGTAGCTCCTGCTGATTGGGAACCTAAAGTAACAATAGCTAATCCGTGAGGATAAAATATATTTCCACAGTAAGTATCTGTAGTACTATAAAATAAGTTTCCTTCCCCATCATCTACTATACTTCCACTTGGGGTAGTAAATACAAAAGAACCTGGTTGAATATAGTTACCAAATAATTTTGATGGAATAGAAATAACAGCTATTTGGGCATTAGATTCTGTTGGGAAACTTTTAGCAAAAGTTAAAGATGTTTGAGGATAATTATAATATCTACCAGCCGAGGAGGTAGCACCTACTAAAACATCCCCTGTTGTATTTGATCCTGGGAAGATACTTGCTGTAGTTACAGGTGAACCATAACTAGAGGAGGAATTTAAATAATTTGAGTAATAAAGTTCTTCAATAGAACGATAAATTAGTTGTTGGTATTCTGTAGATACTTGACCTGTTGTAGGGGCAGTTGCTAAATCAAAGTTTGAGGTAGTTATATTTGTTCCTAAATACCTATCAATCCCAACATAAGAGCTAGTTAAAGCCGCAGCCCCCTCGTAGTAAAATAATTTATTTACTTCGAACGGAGCAATTGTAATATCCGATGCTAGAAATTGTTTGTATGCGCTCATTCATTTTAGAAATCAAGTTTAACTCTCACAAGAGCTTCTTTAGTAAAATCTTTTAACAATGGTCTAGAAAGTTTAGCTACAGCTAATAATTGGTTTGTATCGTTGTATAAACCAATAGTAGTAATATAAACTTGAGGATTATTAATAAAGTTACTATATAATACTTCGCCCGTTGAACCTGAAACAAATGAAGGGTTTTCTGAGTAATTAAATTCTGCACTTCTTGGTCTTACAAACACATAGTCTGAAGTGATTGATTCTTGAGAATTTAAGTAAAAACTTGCTGAACCTGAAATTGCTCTATATAACTGAGCGTTTGCATTAGTTGCTGAAGAGTAAGTTAATGAACCTGAGAAACTTGAACCACTATATACAAATCCAATACCACCACTTGCTGTTGGAGCAGATAAAGCTAAAGGATTTAAGATAACAGCTCCAATATCAGGTAATAACCAACCATAAGAACCAGATGATAATGAATAACCGTCTGTTGTTGTTGCTGAACCTGTGTATCTAACACCTTGAGATCCTGAAATTAATTGGAATACTCTACCTGCAGGACCATAAACTACGTTAGTAACATAATTACTATTATCTGTTAAAGTAATTGAACCTGAGGCTACTATTGGGCCCTTAATAGTTAAAGCTAAGGAACCTAAGAATAAAGATTCTTTATAGCAAGCTCTTTCCATTGGTAAAGCAAAGAAATCAGATGATGAAACAGCTCCAAATACAAAGTTAGTATTAGAATTTCCAATAGTTAAATCTTGCCATTGTCCCCAAACGGTTGAAGTTGGAGATAAACCATTTACAACATTGTTGTAAACATGACTACCACTACCAAAAGAATTACCGTAAGCAATTGCAAATTGGATAGAAGAAGTAGCGGCCGCATCGTAAACGTTTAAATAATAATTACCTGCTGTTCCGTTTGCTTGAACAGATGATGTAAAATATGATGTAAGATTTACACTACCACTAGTCCATAAAGGAGCAGAAATAGCAGTTGTACTTACTAAGAAATCTTCGGGTACTAATCTTGCGAAAGACATTTTTTATATATTAAGATACTTTAGTTACAGTTACGGGGATGGTTGTACGAGCACCACTATCTCTACCTTCAATAGTTAAAGATGCTTGTAGTTGAGTAGTTGTACCAAATAATACGTTAACTGTAGTGGCTGTCATATTGATAGTACTACCTACTACTGTTTTAGATACTGAAGTGCCTAATGTTGTGGTTTGGTTTGCTAAGTTTAAGGCTTGAACTGAAGGGGTATTAATTCCAACACCTTCAAAGGTATTAAACAATCTTACATCAGAAATAGTAGCTGTATAACCACTAGCCTCATATGTGTTTCCACCTTGATAGTTTAATGTTTGAGGAGTAATTGCTAATGAAGCACCTTGTTTAATAATAATTGAAGAATAACCAATATTAATAATAGGCATTTTAGCTGTTCCACGAGGTAAAGTTACTAACTTGTACTTCATTGTTTGGTTAGCTTGAGGAAACGCCTCTAATAAAGGCATGTTTATAATAGCCTCACCATAATAAGCAGAACCTGAAGGATTGGTTGGATTGTACAAAGAATAATCAATTTCATCGTCTGCTAAAGCATACTGTGTAATCCTAAATTGACCATCGTTTTGAGCTAATAATTGACGTCCTACATCTGTTAAGATAGCATCAACTGTTACTACTGTATTATTTAAATATCCCATTTGAGTTTAATATTTTGTTATAAATATATATAAGTTTAATTTTATATTAGGCCTTTTGATTTTAAGTTTTGAACTATTGTATCTAAATTTTTGTTTAATTCGTCTGTTACATATTCTGGTTTTAAAACACCACCACTACTTGCGCCTGCTGGTTTGTTTAAATCCAAAATAATATTTGAAGGATCAGCAACATATCTTCTTAATAGGAAATAACTTAAATTAGTTCCATTAGGTATATTTCTATCTAATTGTAAATTTAATTGACCGTTTGATGATGTAATGTTAATAATAGAATAAGCTAAATCCTCAATTCCTTGGAATCTAATCTCATCATATTGTTGAGGATCAAAATCTAAAGAAATAGGATTAAATCCACTTCTATCAATACTTTGTTGTCTTGATCCTACATATTGATTTAAACCATTTGATGCTGTACTAGCTATTAAAATATTAGGAGCAATAGAATTAGTATACCAAAAAGCAGTACAAATTCCTGAGCCAGGTAATGGATATTGAGTTACTCTAAAATAAGAGGCAGCATTTAAATAAACAACAGGATTAGTAATATATGTTGGTCGGTAAGCAACTGCTTTTACGGTATATGAATCTGATGTAGTGGCATTAGCTTCCGTATAGTAAATATCACCCTTTGTAGTTGCTGTATGATTAATTTGGATTCTAGCTACTTCAGTTCCGTTTTTCTGGAGTACATAATCTACTACAGCATCATAGAAATTAACTGCTTCAATATGTGCTTGGAAAGTTAATACATACCCAGAACTTGATAAATTAGTTATTGGCCCTATTGGAGCATAAGCATCAGATGATGTAGCAAAACTAGCGGATTGTCCTAAAATAACAGGATCTGAAAAATCAATCTTTTTAGGAAGTGTTGATGGTTGTATACCATTAAAATTAATTCCATAAGTTAATAATTGATAATCATTTTTTGTTGGATCGGCACCTTGTTGTCCTTGAGTGAAAACAATAGATCCAGTATAACCAAATCCTATAATATCTCCGTTATTATTATAGCTAGCAGTTTGAGTATATAAAATAGGGGCTATGCTTATTCCACTTTTAAATATGGGCCATGTACCATTTAAATTATTTAAATTAACTCCAAAAGTATCGTAATCATCTAATACTAAAGTAGCGTTTCCACTATCAATAAAGGATTGTTGGATAGTTCCTAAATTAATTCCCTCAGCATCATTAATTGGTTTAGTAACACTTCCTGAAGAATCAACTATTAATTTAATATTTGCTTGTGTTTTTGATGATATATTATTACCCCACTCTGGTGATGTACTTCCTACACTATTAAAATATACAAAATTAACTTCAGGATTACCTACAGTAACTGATTTACCATAAGAAATATCTCCTTCAGTCCATTTATTTAGATTAGAAACTACTAATTCTTTACCAATATATCTTGAATTAATTTGGCGAGCTGATGTATAGTATGAATCAGGTACTGCTGCTTTAGTAGCGTATCCTGACAAAATAGCGGCTTCATTTGATGCGGTAATAAAACTATTATTAAAATCTACCAACATATATTTAGAATTTTGTCTTGGGACTTGAGCATCTCCAGATAAAACCTCACAATCTTGGTCTATAAAAGCAACAGATGATGTAAAGGCAGTTACTGTAAGATATGCTAAAACGTTATTGTTTGAGAAAATTAATGGAGGAACAATTCCTTGAACTTCTAAATTATTTATAGTTCTAGAAGAACCAGGAGCTAAATCTCCACTTCCAGAATATATAACTCTTTGGTTTCCTGATACGTTAGATGAATCGGTAATTTGAATTGATCCAGAAGCTAAAGCTAAAGCATCATTAGCTTCAGTAAACGTTAGATAATAAGTTTTATCAGTTTCAAAATCATAGTCAGGGAAATAATAGAAAGTTATTCCTGTAAACGGTCCGTTAATAGAACTAGTAGTATATACTTGATATATTTTAACTTGACAATCACTTAATGATCCTGTAGTAACAGTTAATACAGATCCACTTAATTCTCCATTAAAGAATTCATCTTGAGAATCATGAATATATCCTACATAACCTGAAGGGGTTAAATTACTACCTGACCAGCTTTGAGTAATATTAGAAAAATAGTTAAATGATTGTGTTTGACCAAACAAATTAGGCATTGTACCTCCATTACTTCCAGTAATGTTTCCTATTAAAATTGAGGCTGTAATAGTCTGGTCTTGAACAACATAAGGAATATTTGTTGAACCCGAAGCAACATTAGCTAAAGAGGCAGTAAGTGTTACCTGAGGAACAGGATATTTATTTCTTTCTAAAACGTGTTGTTTAACTACAATACCCGCAGCTAAATCAGATCTAGCTGGGATAAAGTCTTGTAACATCTTAAATAAAGAGTTATCAAAGAATTCAATTAATCTGATATAATCAAACCACTGATAATTAGAAGAATATTTTGTAAAATAAGCATCCCTTAAAGCATCTAAATCAGGATATGATTCTGCTGTAGTGGATTGTAGTCTTGGATCTCCAATGTACTCACCAATATTAAAGTAACCTAATTGTTCGTTAATATCATCGTTTATTTCGTTTTGGGGTGAAAAAGCGATCTCAACATAATTAATGTTTTTAGTGTACGAACCACTTAGTACAGACTGTTGCTGAATAGATCTAAAAGGAGATAATACATCAGCATTAGGAATATTAGAATCACTACTGCTATAAGGTAAGACAATATTTTGTTGTTGGATTTTGTTTGAAATCCTATTTTTAATACCTGCAGGGAACTCATTTACAAAAATAACTTCTGTATTGTTTTCAAAAGCAGGGGTTGATTTATAATAATAACTACTATTAGAGGCAAATGAAGAGGTAGCAACCCAAGATCCTGTTATTTTGGGATGAATGGAAGTGGTTGAACCTGTAATTAAGTCTGAACCTAAAGGTGCTCTAAAAACTAAAACGTAAGGAGCAGAATTAACATAATTACCATCAATAGCATAAGGGTTCATTACATAATCATTAAAATTACTTTGGCTTAAAGTATTAGTATAATACCTAATTTCTTGTAAAGAACCAGTAAATATTTTTCCTGATAATGATGATGAAACACCAAAATAAGATTTAGTACTATTATTCCATGGGTCTGCTGTAAATGGATTTACTGATGAGGAGGCTTGAAAACCTATAAAGTTACCATCATCCCCAATATAAATTTTATTTTTAGCAGTTAAAGTATAGTTTGTACCTTCTTTATTTACTAAAACAGACCACCAACCCCCATCATAGAAAGGTAAATATATACTTGCTGATGTTTGTGGGGAAGTTGGATCAGGTGAAAAATCTAATTTAGCGTATTGATTATAAGGATTTACTACTGAACCTGAATAAGAACCACTTGTATATCCTGAACCAGTATATTTTAAAACTAACTTAACTAGTCCATCAGTTTCCCATAAACTTTGAGAGGCAATACTTGCTGTGTTTTGAGGTAAACCATCTGTTTTAAATCTAAATTCTACGGCTTGAGGAACATTATTACTAGAGGCCCAAGCAGTATTTAAACTAAAAGATGAAGTTACATAGTTTGAGCCTGAGGTGTAAAAAGCATAATTAAACTGATCATACCAATAATCATAATCATTAGTATTGATTTTATTTTGACCTCCAAACTCAGAAATTCTTAATACTGTATCCGGAACACCAAATAAATTTATTAAAGCTCTTAAACCAGCGTACGATCCTTTTTTCTTTAAAATATAAGGAACACTGTTATATATGCGTTTATAAACAGAGGCATTTACATCATACGTGGGTACCAACGAACTGGTAGATGATGCGGTTACATATGATACTATATATTCTAAACCCGATCCTGTTGGCACGGGTAGGGTTGGAGTAGTAAAAGGTAAATTATATAGACTACCTGAGGGAGTTATACCAATTAATGCTTGATAAAGATCATTTGATGAAAAATTGTTTTGGTAAATTTTAATACCTAAATCTCTTAAAACATCGGCTACTAAATCTTTAGAAACACCATAAGTTAATCTATTATCGTTATTTGCTTTATCTGTAATCCCTTGTAAGTAAACAAATACCTCATCAAATAATTGACCAACCATTTCAATAAATAAAATATATTGTTGGTTGTTATCATCATCTCTAAGGTATGAAGGGATAGCTAAAGTTAAAGCATTATTATTTTCAGAATCATAATACTCGGCTACTGCTGATTGACTTGCAAACCAAGTTAAACCTGCCGATGAGGTAGTAGGTACGTTTACGTATGGGGGAGCAGTATTTGATTTAGGCCAAGAAGTTGAACCTGAGTTATAGTAAAGATAGTACTCGTAATTATCAAAAGCAGTAATAATAGTATCTATTTTGCTTTGATAAATTACACTACTTTGAGATGTATAATAATTTGTAGGAGCATTATCAGATAAACTTGAACTATAAGAATATTGTTCGATTAACGATAATTTATAATAGAAATTTTCTAACCTTACTTGAGCATTAGAAAAATGTATAAAATTAGAATAATCAGAATAATCTACATTTACTGATACCCCTGTTTGAGCTAATAAATTGTTTAGCTGATATTGTAAACTATTAGATCCTGTTTTAGCTGTAGTAGCGGATAATGCTTGGTAGCTAGAATAATCAGTAGAGTTATTTATTTGGTTTTTAACACTAATATTAGTATTAGGACCTCTTAATTGAACATTATTACTTGTAACATCAAAGGTTTGAGCAATATTAATATTGTAAGCAACTGGTTCTGAAACTTGAGATACAACCCATAATTGAGATTGTAAATTAAATTGAGAAGGTAAGGGCTCATATAATTTAATTAATACTGTAGGATTAGTAGGATCTGTTGTATCCAATAAAGCGTTAACAGCAATAACTAAATCATTGTTACCAAAATTTAAATAAAAATCATAATAACTTCCTGTTGAGTTTGTAATATCATTTATTAACTCTGTAGTAGATGAAATTACTAAAGCATTAGGAATAGCTGTTGTATCTAATCTTACCTCTGTTCGATCAGAACTAATTTCTGAAATATAGTAAGTAGTAAAACTATTAGAACCTAATTTTGGGGTTAAAAAGTTATATAAAGTATTATATTGACCTTCAGTATAACCATAGGCCTTTAAATCTACTTCAGGATATAAAACAACATCATTATCAATTAATTTATACCCAGGATATCCACTAACGTTTTGTATTAAAACATTACCATTTAAATCATAAATAAAATACTCTAAATAATCAATATTAGGATCAAATGTAGTATCTATATTAAATGAAGTAATAAGAGAACTATCAGAAACAGAATATTCCTGTAGTTCAAAGGTAAATGGGTTTATTGGATTTATGTTAATTATTTCGGCCATTATATACTTCCTGAGAGGGTTTGTTGTTGTAAACTAAGATTTTCTTGTCTTAAAGATGTTACTTCCTCAACTAACGCTTGAATTGTATCATTTGTTTGTTGAGAACTACCAATATAATCAGTACTTGTTTTTATAAGGTACTCATGAGAATTTATATCTCCAAGCTTAGGTATACTATAAAACAAATCTTGATAATATTGAAAAAATTGATCTACAGATATTGTAGGTAATGAAGAAGATAAAGAAGAAGAAACGTTAACTAATTGGGTAAAGGAGGTATCAATTACCTTTTGGTATTGGTTTTTATCATAAACTTGTTTATTTAAGTTTATTTGCTCCATTATCCATTAATCACTTTAAAGTAATATTGGTCATTAAATACAACTGTTGAACCATCAATTGTACTTTGAATTAATACAGTATAATATCTTTCTGGTTGGAGATAATTCATGTACATATCAAAATAACTAGAGGTAGCATCAGCACTTAATTTGGTATAATTAGTATCAAAATTAACTATATATTCATTAGTTTCTAAATCCTTAATAGCATAATAAGATGAACCAGAAGGTAAATAATAATTGTTAGTATAAACAGAAGATGTTTGCCATAATTGAAGTGGGTATTCAGGACGAGCATTTATTCTAAAACGATTTATACTTGAACTATAAAATGTTCCTGGATTTTGTGCTAGAGTAATAGTAGCAGGTAATGTATTTAAAATTGTTTGAGGTGATGATCCTGTATTCCAAGTGGAATCATCCCAACTAATTTGTAAAGCAGGAGGATAAATTGTATTGGTATCAACAGAAAAATATTTTAATTCAGGTTGATAATTATTATTATTTACAAATTCTACATCTTGTTTAACTATAAATCCATAATTAGTTAATTTAGTTGTAGGAATAGTACCAGAACCAGTTGTCCAAGCTTTAACAGTATTTGTTACATCTAAATTAATATCTTTATCTGTTCTATAAGTAAAAGTAACAGATGAAGAATATTGAGAACCTGTATACCATACTCCACCTCCTGCGGGAACGGATGAAGTATAAGAGGCAGTAGCTCCGGTTGGAATACTTGCTGTCCATAATGTACTGCCTGAATAATCTGCCCAAACCCAAGATGTTCCGTTTGTTGATATAGGACTATCTAAGTAACGTCCTGTTCCCATTCCCCAAGGATCAGCTAATGGAAAACACTTAACAGTAGTATCTACATTTAAACCATCAACTGTAGCTACAAAACATTGCAATTGAGCTTTCCAATTTCCATTATTGTATTTAGTTGTTGGAATCAAACTAATTGAAGATGATAATTCAGCATCATTAAACTGAAGTACAAATCGACTAGCTTGGGGATATGGATTAGAATAAGCTAAAGTAGTAAGAGTAGCTTCTACAATTTCATCTAATCCTGTATTCATGTTAGGGAATAGAGAATATAATGTAGCGTCTTTTTCGGGGAATATTTTTAGTACTGCCATTTTGTTATAAATTTACTACTCTTCCTTGAATGTCTGTATTTGGATATTTAACTTCAAATATTGAAGGATCTAATGAAGGATATACTACGTTTGAAATTGTAGCTCCATTTATGTCATAAGCATAAGGTGAGTATCCTAAATTTTCTCCTACTAAATTAGTAATATTAACAGCTTTAACTGTTTGAACTCCCTCAATAGCATCTAATAAAATATAAAGATCTCTTAATACGATTGGTTCGTTAATTGCCCATTTACTAATAGCAAAGAAATCTTGTAATGCTAAAATACATTTAGATAAAACTTCATTACTATTAAAGTTTGGTAATATAATAATATCAAAATTAACTCCTATATTAATAATAAAAGCATCTTTAATATTAACAGAATCATTTACCATTCTGTATTGGGAAAGATAAGTGGTAATATTTTGTTTTAAAGCACGAGAAGCTGTGTTTAGTTTATTATTAATATCAAAAGTTAAAACATATAAATCTAAAATTGAGGCAGATTGTCCTGCTGTTTGTGATTGTGCTTTAGTTGGTTCAATGAAAGCTTTAGCAACTACCCCATAATTAGCTGGCATTGAAAGTGTTCTTACTAAATAATCATCTTGAGTTACGTTACGTAACTGTGATGCATAATTAGCTGAAGCGTTTTGTCTAATTTCCTCTATTGAATCTCCATCTCCACCCCCATCAGCAGCTAATGGGTTTGTAACAGCTAACGAATTAAATATAGTAGTTGCTGTAACAGAATTTAAATTACTATTTAAAAACTGAATATTTGCTGTTAAATTAGTTAAATCGTTTGAAGGAACATTTGCTGAAGCACCGCCACCTGTTAAATACCTTACTGTTAAAGTAGTATTAGAAGGGGCAATACCATAAGTATTTGTAAATATAAAGTTATTAGGTGAATAAGCTGTTGTTAATTTACTTTGTCCAAAAGGTAATCCTAGACCTACGTTATCTGGATTTGGAATAATTTCAGCATCATTATCGGCTGTAGTTCCTGAACCAAATTGTAATTGTAATGTTGTTGAATCTATAAAACGAGTAGCAAACCTTCTTTGAATTAATTTTAATTGTAATAAATAAGGAGTATCTCCAGAATATTGTGATAAATTAGGATCGTTTGTATTTGTGTTTTTAATTGAATCAAATATTGTTTCTTGAGCCAAATAATCTACCTCATACCATATATTTCCATCACTATCTGTTATATCTAAAATACCAATAATCTTATTTGCAGTTATATCAACTGTATTAAAAGGAACAGGAGCACCAAATGAAAAAGTAGTAGTATTAATAGTAGCAGATGAAGCTTTTCTTGTTTTCTTTAATAGGTAATATGTTGGAATGTTTCCACTTAATGAAAATACGGAAACGGAAGTTGGATCACCTGAACTAGAGACTGAAAAATCTATTGGGTCTTCTATTAAAAAGGAAACATTAGTATTACTTGTAGAATTAATTACAGCATTTGAATCAATAGATAAAGCATAACTAAAATCAGGAAAATAAGTTGAACCAGAAGATACGGCAGGTACTTGTTGATAAAAATCAACAGGTGCTGAGGCAACTTGAGTTACATTTGGTTTATAACCAAACATATAAGCCAGTTCATATAAGTTATTTGTTTGACGAGCATACTGTAAAAAGTTTTCTTGGATTTGGTTATCCATATAAAATGATAAAACATCACCTACATAGGCCGCCATTTCCATAAACATCATACCTGGTGAGGTAGGAGTAAAATCATTATAAGTTGTAGGGAAGTAAGTCCTAGCGTAGTCAATTAAACTAGCCCTTAGTTCACTAAAGTCCTTATTAATATAGGTTATATTTCTTTTTTTAGTAGCCATTATATAAATGCTAATTGTATTTCGTCAGTTAATCCAGTATCTTTTATACTATATTTTAATATTACACTAATTTGATTAATGTCTGGTGAAGATAAAATATCTAAACTTCCAATAATCACGTTTTGAAAATATATACCTAATTGAGACTGAATATCTTGTTTTAAGTAGTCTAAATTTCCTTCAGTTATTTGTTGAAATATAAAAGCTCGTAAATCACCACCAAAAGTTGGATTTAAATATCTTTCATTTTTATTTGTTAAAAAGAAATTAATTAAATTGTTTTTGATTGATGCTTGAGTAGTATAATTTGGTTTAAAAACAGCAGGAGCATTAAAAGGAATATCCACCCCAACAGCCGTTCCTGGTTGAGTATCTATAGGGAATATCTTTTTAGCTCCAAATGCCATTATTTATTCATTAAAGCCATTATTTGGTCTAAACCAACACTACCTTCAGGTAATGCTCCATTAGTAGAATCTACAGGTCCTTGTGGTTGAAAATTTCCAGCATAAGCTGAGTTTGCAGCTCCTCCGGTTTGCATTTCCTCTAAAATACCTCCAAACATTGCTTGTCTTTCAGAAGGAGTTAATTGTTTTGGTTTTGAAAGATGTGGTTGTGCGTAAGTGTCTCTAAGTGACTCCGTAACAATTGTTTTAGGGGCACGAACAGCTTCCAATAGAATATCTTTTAATTCTTCTTGAATAGCTTCCCTTACTGCCTCTTTAATAATTTTTTTAAAATCTGATGGTTTCATTGTTTATAAATATTAAGTTAATAAGCTTTTAAATTGTCTCTGTCGATTATTAGTTTTAATTCATTAATTAAAGTTAATGGATCCGTAGTAAATGATAATTCGGTTTGAATTAAAATAATCCCTTGTTGAGTTTTACCAACTGCTCTTCTACGAGTAACAGTAGGTGTATAAGGTACTTCTTGTATTTCAATAATAAAACCATTATATGTGATTTTATTTATTGTAGTTTCTGCTTGTTTTTGAGCATCCGCACTAGCGTTTATATCTTTAGAAATTGGAGCAAAGGTTGAATTAGGACTACATTTTATTAAAATAATATCTAATAAATTTAATGTAGTGACAATATTTAAAATATATCCATTAACAATTGAAACTGAAATAGCTGCTGAAGATACTGAACCTTGGATTTTGTCTAACTTAGATGTACCTGTATTTGTAAATGTAATTTGATTTTTAGCATCCTCTAAATCACTTATAGTAGAAGGAATAATTCCAGGAACAACAGGTAAAACCTTAGCTGCTATAGAAGTAGCTATTTTAGCCGTTTTAAGTATTGTTATAACGGTTTGAGCTAAACTTAAATAATTAGAAAGACCTGTTAAAGTATTAGTTAATTTATTTAAATTATTACCTATATCATTTAATTGTAAAACTAAACCATTTCTTTGATTAATAGTTTTGTCTAATATTTGTTGGGAAACACAAGTTCCATCAGGTGAAGTAACTTGAGATAATAATTTATTAGCAATAGGATCTAATAATTGATTTATTATTTTACCTTGAGTAAATATTAACGTACCTAATTTAGCAGTACCAGATGCTTTTAGATTATCTGGGGTTGCTTTTTGGATTGCTTGTAAATCAATATTTTGTATATTTGCCATTATACTGTAAAATTGTTTTTGGATTTAATTTCGTTTAGATTTTGTTGTAAACCATTTAATATAGTTGACATCTGACCAGCCACAATATTTAAAGGTCCTAAAGGAGTACCTGGGGGTGTTGAAACTAGTGTTGAGCAAATAGTCATAAACGCCTCTAAATTTACTAATAATTGATTTAATAGAGTAACCGTTTTATTACCTAATAATAAAGGTTCGGTTGCATTTTTAGAACCTAATTTAATTAAAGGAGCACCTACAACAAAATTTGCTTTAGTATCAAAATTAAATCCTTTAACAGCGTTAAATCCTATAGTTTGAGCAGAACTTAATAATAAATGGTCTTGAGTAGTATTAAATACCAATCGACCCGAATTTAAAATAACTTGTTTTCCAGCATATTGATCTGGTGCTGTAGGGGCTGTTGTGTAACTATTATATATAGTACTAGATGCTTTTAATGGTATTTTTTGAGTACTTGTAAAATAAACTGAGGAATCATCATTATTAATATTCTCTACTGTTGGGATCCAACCTTCCTCTGTTTGTTTACCTTGTCCATTTCTAATAATAGTAATAGGATCTCCATTGGAACCAGTAGTAGACCAATTGTTAGGAGTATCTTTAACAGTAGAACCAATACGGATTGAGTTACCCCATCTACCTTCATAAAGCATATCTCCTTCAAAAGGCAATAATGGATGAATATTAGAACGTTCTTTAAATGTTTTACCTAAAAATATTTCTGTAGATTGATCTGTTACTCTTCTAACATTGCCTGCTTGAGTTTGAACATAATCTTTTTGTTGTGTGGGGGGTAATGAATTAGGTAAAGTTGGAAAAGCATTATGATGAGGATGATTCCAAAGCGAAACTATATTAATATAATATTCGGTTGAATTAGATGATATTGAAGCAATATCAGTATTAGGGAGTCCAATTAAATAGACAATTTCATTAATTAACGGTAAATTTTTAAAATTACCAGTTAATGGTCGTGCTGTTTGTAATGATGGAGATGGTAAAGGATTTATAACATCTTCATATTCAATAATACCTAAAGCATTCCATTCACCCAATTCTTTAAATCTTGGATGGGTTTCATCTAAAACAATACTTAATACTCTAACAGCTCTAATTAAATTAGCTTGAGAAATAGCATTTGCAACATTAAATCCATTGTTAGCATTAGCATTAAGATTATTGTTTAAAGCTGAGAAACCATAATTTGCCATTATTTATCTCCTTTTAACTCATTCATAGCAGCTAATAGCTGATCTTTTTCCTCATCGGAAATAGTTAAAGAACCATCAGATGTTACTGTTGCCATAGCACGTTGAGCTAAGGCAGCCATCTTAATTAAAATATCATCATTTTTAACACTAATTTCCATATATTCCTTAATTAAAGGAACTACCAAAGTAGCATCCCCAATATCGGAAATTAATGGTTTTAATTCATTAATTAAAGCAGTAACCTGTTGGTCTTTTTTCTTTTGGTTATTATAAATTTCCTCCAAAACATCAGAGAATTTTTTCTTACCAAAAATTACATTATCAAATTGTGACATAAATATACAGTTAGTTTCTTATAAATATGAAACTTAAAAACTTGTATATCCATGTTCCAAATAAAATATATAACCTTCCTTAAAAATGTCGTAAAGCTGATTTGCTATCTTTGTGATTTTAGGTGTTTTAACGTCTACAATCTCACGGATATAAATGTAAAGAGCTTTTTTATTAAATATATCTAAATGTTCTCGTTTACGGAATAGTTCTAAAATAGCATCCGCAATTTGAGCGTCATATTCTTTAGGAAATAAATTATAAATATTTCGGGTGCAATACTCGGTAAATATGTCTATAAACATTGATAGACGCTCATCGTGCGATGAATCATCGATGCTGTATGAATGTTCTTCATCTTCTTCAAGAGCATCTAAACCAATAGTATCAATACGTTTTTTATAATTCTTTTGGTTTGATAATATTAAGTAACGTTTAGCAATTGTTCCAAAATAAGAATACGCTTTAGCTCCTCTTTCTGGATTAAATAGATGGATCTTGGATAGTAGAAAAGTAATTACCTCGTGTTGTAAATCCTCAATATTATCTACCTCAGTATAATAAAACTTAAAGGTATGAATAATGTTTTCGGTAAGTTTAAAAAAGGCGTAATGAATTCTATCGTGATAGATTCTACTTTTTACCTCAAAATCAGCAGTGTTATTGTATAATACAATAGCATCTTCTGTGTCTTGGGTAAAGTATTGTACCCCTTTTTTCTTTTTAACTACTACCTCTTCCATTATTTGGTAATATTTTTAATAACAAAAGAGTTTAATGCAGTTTGAATGGTTTTAATCTGTTCAAAGAAAAATCCTACTTCATCATCGGATTTAAAGCTACCTTTAGCATCTACTTCCATCATTTTCTTTTCCGACATCTCAATAGTGTCTGAAATTTTATTTAGATAGGTCATATAGCCTGCTAAAATGTCTTCTTGTTTTTCATTTTTCTTAAGAAGATTAAAGGTCGTGAATCCAAGAGTCACGACCAATATTGAGAGTAATACAATTGTTAATATCATAAGTTGGCTAATAAGTTTTTAAGTCCTTCACTTTTTACGCTACCTAAGGCTTTAGATTTAGCGGCTGAAGTTACTGGAGCTGATTTATTAGTACCCAATGTAAATGGTTTCTTTTGAGCCTCCACGTTACCCTGTAATTTAGGTAACCATTCCCTTTCAAACTCAATACGGGCAGCCATAAAATCCGCTTGATGTACAATAAAAGGTAATGCTGTGCGGGATTTTTGTTCTGGCATATATGTCATTAAATATTTTTTATTTGCCTCATCATATAAACCATCGTGTGTCTGGATAGTAATCATTTCATTAAATGTATACTGAATACCATAAGATTGGAGTAAGAATAATCCTCTATCAGGGACAGAAGCAAATGGAACTTTAGTATTAAACATATAATCCTCCCCTAACTTTTCACGTCTCCAGTTATCAGTTTGAGGGATATAAGATTCATTTTCCTCATCTCCCATTTTACCTAAATCATGATTCAGAGCCGAAAATACTAATTCCTCTTTAGTGTATGTTGAAACATCAGCACCCATTGTAGCCCACAAATCATGAAGATGAAGAGCACAAGTAATAACTCGATTAACATGTTCTACGTAACCTCCGGGAAATGCATTGTGGTATTCTTTTTTATGAGCAGCAGGCATCAACATTAAACGCTCACTAAATTTTTCATAAAATTCGATTAATTTTTCTTTACGAGGTGATGAAATATGGTCCTCAATAAAGCCCATCATTCGCAACCAATTTTGTTGGATTTGTTCTGCTGTTAAGTTCATAAATTAATATTGGTTAATTTCTCCGGGAGATAAAGGTTCTTGTTGAACAAATGCTTTTGCCTCATTTATGTTATCTCTCATCTGTTGGATAATTTCATCAACAGTACCCCAATCGCTACGACGGAACGCAAATTGGAGTTTCTCAATTCCCCCTTCTACCTTTTCCATCCGTCTCATTATTATTTCTCTATTTTTCATATTTTATTCTCTTTTTTCCTTTTCCCGTGATTGAAATATAATATTGGAAGTAAGATACTCCAAGCTTAAGTTAAGAGAAGTTTTACAAATTCTAAATTCTTTTTGAGGTGGATGCATTTTTCGTATTCCTCTTGTTCTTGGAAATAATTTATAGATAATTCTAAGGCAATCCTAAGATGTATATCCACGAATCTATATAATGCCTCTTGACAAACCAAGTTATCTGGATCTACTTTCTGGATGTATTCCCAAGCTCTATTAAATACTACATACTCACCTGCTTTATCAACATCTACTGTACTTAATCCCTCATCTAATTTATCAAAAAATTGTAGTAATTGATCATTAAATACTTGATGATTCTGAATTAATTTTTTAAACATTCCAACCCAGAATAAAGGGTGGTTTTTATAGTCTAATAGAGTATCTACTTGTTGAGCTTTCTCCCTTAATGACTCAGGTTCATCTCCATTAAACAAGTTAAATATTTTATCAATATTCATACCCTAATACATATGGTCGTTATATACTTTTATATAGCGCATATATTAAACGACCTCGTATTATTCACATACAGCGTCGAAAATCAATAAATTATTTTAATAACGCGTAATATTCGTTAAAATGTTTTATGCGATCTACTAAACCTATAACACCACCATTTACTCTTTTTGTAACAGCAGTAACTACTTCTGTAGTAGCTCCTTTATCACAAACAGCCCAAAGTTTATTTTTATCAAAAAACCAAGCAGCAGACATTAAAGGATATTTAGTAGCAACTAAATCAGGACTCTCAATAATATTTTCAGTAACAAATTTATCAAAAGCAGTATAATTGTCTTTACCTGTTAATTGGATATATCCTCTACCTCTAAATTTCCAACCATCTTTAGTTGATTCAACTCCATTACCCATTCTACCTCCATATACTTTAGAGGCAATCATTTCAGGTTTACGCTCATATTGAGCAGCAGTAGTAACATTAAAGTATTTAGGAAACGTTCCTAATAATCCTTTAGAACCATAATTTAAATTTTCAACTAATGCTTTAAAACCACCACTTTCATGCCCACATTGAGCTAAAAAATGGGATAAACGTAAGGGAGTTGTAATATTAAATTTAGCAGCAGTGTCAGGAATTTGAGAAACTACTAAATCAGGAATATGACCTTTTAGGGCAGCTAATTTAAATTCCATAATTAATCCTCAGTTTTTTTATTAGCAAATTTTTCAACTACAGTTCCAAACACCATAGCAATTGTCATATATTCAACTGCTTCAACAGCTTTACCTTTTTGGTCAGGAGTAGAAATAAATAAAAATACGACTAAAGATAAAAATCCAATAGTGCCCAATACTCGTTTATGAGAGGTTCCTTCACCATTAGAAAACATAGATATAAAAAAATTTTTCATGATTATAAATATGAAAAAAATTTAAAAATAATTGTGGACCCTACAGGACTTGAACCTGTGACCCTCGCATTATGAGTGCGGCGCTCTAACCAACTGAGCTAAAGGTCCAATAGTACTCGGTAGGGGAGTCGAACCCCTCTTTCTAGGATGAAAACCTAGCATCCTAACCGATAGATGAACCGAGCAATTTAAATCAAAAGAGAGGAAATTAAAGTTTCACTAACGAGTCTTGAGATTTGAGTTTTACCTATTTGAAGTTTCAAATTTAAGTCTTAAGGCGCAAGATCAACATCTAAATCCTAGCATCATGTTTCTGTAAGGGGAAGGTTATTCCCCGGTAGGTCCTAAAAAATCCGAAGATATTTTTAGGTGCTACTAATTCAACTTCACTCTCCGTTTGATTATATCTTTGTGATAGCGTTAAACGCTTCAATTTCTTCTTGGAGTTGTTCTAACTCCTCTTCATAATTTTTAATTAGAAGATCTTTTTGGAGTAAATTTACATATGCTGCATACTCAACAAATTCCTCACTACCAGAATAGCGGTTACGAACTTTACCTTCTTTAGTATCAACTCCACGTAAACGAGTAATTAAGTTTTTTACCTCTCCTAATCGAAAAATCTTATCAGCAATAGGTCCATTTGCTTTATGGATTTTTCCTTTTAAACTAACTAATTCATTAGTTGTTTTTAACCATCCTTCAAACATATCTTGTGGATTGTAAGATGGTGTTGTTCCTACCTCAGAAGAGTTGTAACTGGAAAAACGAGAAAAAAATTCATCGGATTGCTTTACAAGTTTCTTCTTGTGTTTAAGTGCTTTTGTCAAATTCATAACGTTAATATAAATAAAATTTTTTAGTTACCCCCGATAGATTCGAACTACCATTAACTGGACCAAAACCAGTTGTCCTGCCGTTAGACGAGAGGGTAATTTTGTTAGGTCACCACCACCACCTAACATGAGGAGATTTAACGTGATTTCTTTCTTGCACGAGAAGAACAGGCCTCCTTTGTTCACGAACCTGAATTGGTATTAAGGTGCGGAAGATGTAGGATTCGAACCTACGGTACCTTGCAGTACAACAGTTTTCAAGACTGCCGCGATCGACCGCTCTGCCAATCTTCCAAAAAAGACCTATAAGCAGTTCTTATGGTATGCTTACAAGTACATTTAGTTGCGAACCTAGGACTCGAACCTAGAACTCTGGGTTATGAGCCCAATATGTTACCATTACACCAACTCGCCATTTGAGCCACCTGACGGACTCGAACCGCCGACCATCTGATTACAAATCAGAAGCTCTACCAACTGAGCTAAGGGGGCAATTTTTACTTTACTAAAGTAGAATCCATTGATACTGAATCACAACAAGCTGAATCAACACAAGTTGTGTCTGTAGTAGTTGTGTCTGTAGAAGTAGAGGTAGTTTCGTTTGAGCAAGAAGCTAAAGTAACTAGAGCAGCGATAATAAATAGATTTTTCATGTTTTTTATAAATATATATATTTTAATTTTTTGTACTTGGGACGGGAATCGAACCCGTAAGGACAATGTCCATTGGTGTTTAAGACCAACGCGTCTACCTATTCCGCCACCCAAGCAATTTTAAACATCCCACTCATCTGCTCCTACTTGTAGGCATTCAAGTAATGAAGCATCACGGAATTGTTCTTTATGTTTAAAAGCAGACCAAACTACCTCAAGTTGTAAGTTATGTTCATCTGCTTTTGATAAAATAGAATCACATTGACTATTGATATTAGCTTCATCAATATCTCTTTGATTCATTCTAAATTTTTCTTCGTAACTCATATCGTTAATATAATATCTTTGTTTTACATTTCCAAACTTAAATACGCCCCTTATGCGGGAACGTATTCAAGAGCCAAATCATACAATTTCTCGTTCAAAACCATATCTTGACTGAAATTCTTAATTTTACGAGCTTTACGAGTTTTAACTCCGTATTTGTAATTAAACAAACCGTGTGTTAATTTCTCTTGAACCACATTATATACTGACCACAAATCATTTCCTCTATCTGCTTCACGAACTGGTGAAAGCAAATCAGCAAAATCGATTTGGATGTTTTCGATTTCCTCTTCTGAGAAACGAGTAGCAAGAGCTTTTTGAGCAAAATCAAGCATTTGTTCTTGACCTAACTCTACAGAACGGAACTTATTAAGTGACTCAACTGTCAAAGGCAATTTTTCAACAATAGATTTAATAGTGTTTTGCAACTCATCAAATGAATAACCGTAGTGACGGATCTTCATACTTTCAAATTCACGAGAAGAAACAACCAAACCATTCTCACAAACCATTCTAAACAAACCAGCTGTAAAAGTAAATGCATTTTTACCATCATGAGAATTTGTCAATAGAATTTGTGGGAAAACGTTATCACCATCTTCGGCAGTGATTTGAATATCGTTGTTACGGAAAACAACTAAGTGCTTTTGGAAACCAACACCCTTACGAGCTTTAACTTCTTTAGCATCTACAACACCCCAACCCAAAGCTGACATATCGTCAATAATTTTGTCGGTAGGAATGTGAGCATACTTGTCACTAGTTCCAGGTGCTCCTTGAGCAGTAAAGATTGAAGGGGCCTGTTGGCGGATCTGATCTTTTAAAATGAATTCTTGATTAATGTTTAGCATAACTTTTATTTTTTATCTTTTTTCTATGCCGTGAATATACGAAAGATATCCTCGGGAGCCAAATTTACTGCAGAGGCAATGTCATCTGGAATGATTCTAAATGGGATTTCCAAGCAATGTTTTGGTGTGTTTTTCTCCACCTAAAAAACGTTGATATGTTCCATCATCGTTTAATTCGATATTTTTACCTTTTAATACTTTCTTAATTAATTCAGGATCTGTAACTATAGGGGCTCCTTTAGCTAATAAAATATCTTTTAATTTACCTGATACCTCTAAGTAATACCCTTTTTGTTTTAATAAATCAGCATAGTGATTAATAATCTTAGATTTTGCTTCAGGAGATCCATCGTGTCCAATAGCGGCTAACTTATTTCCTGCAGGCTGTTTCTTATAAGCACTTAAAGCATCTGGTTCAGGGTCATCGTCTATATTAATTACCTCATAATCAGCATCGGCTTCTGCACCTAATACGTCTGCTGCGCTCTTATAATTTACGTTACCGCCTATAGGCGCATATGCTGTGTTGATCAGGTTAAAGATATCATCAGCATATTCTGCTTTTTCTTTATCACTAAGGTCAACCCATTTATCTCTAGGAAATTCCTCTTGTAATAGGATATTATTTTTTAAGTAAGCTCTGTAGTTGAAAGACATATTAGTACATTTTATGTAAACTTAAAGCTTCCCAAGGAATAACACCTCTATATTCTAAAGTGTCTCCCTCATTATCTTGGACATTTTGATCTGTAAAAAGTTTAGATTTATCTAATTTACCAGTATCTATTTTTAATATAATAATACTATCTAACCAACTTTCAGGAACCATTTCTGATTCTTCAGCGTATGACTCTGCCACATAAGGATCTAAAGCTAAATAAACATACCCTGTAACTGAGTCATCCCAGGCTTTTTTACTATCAGATGTATCTAATCCTTTTTCTTTTATTTTTTTAAGAAGAGGTTTATAAGTAGCATGGTATAAAAATTGAGGTATATTTTCAACTTCTTCTTTCCACAAACGCCCCTCAGTAATAAATTTTTTTAAATCAAAATTATTTATCATTTTACGTATTTGTTATACATATCAACAAACACATAAAACGGAACTCGGTGACCCATATCTTGTATCTCAATAATCTCAGGTTCAAAATCTGAAAAGTCAAGCATTTCACAAGTAATAGATGGATTAATAACAGTATCCTCAAGACCTAAAATAACTACAGGATTAAAACTATGTTTAGGGTTTTCACCTTGTAATAACCTCATGTTAGGTTCTATTGGACGTGAGTGAAGAGCAGGATTAAAAACCAAACAATCAATATCATAATGGCTAGCAAGTAACATACCAGTATACCCACCCATTGAGGAACCAATAATCAAATCAGGTTGAAAGGATTCAACCATATACATAAGCTCTTCTTCAATATTTGATTTACTATAATCAATAGAGGGAGCTAAAACATTAACACGTTCACGCATAAAATCAACTTTATCACAAACGTTAGAACTCTCTAAACCGTGTAAATACAATATCTTTTTCATAACCTTTATTTTTCTTCTACCCCGTTAATATACGAAAGAGGGGTTGAAAATCCAACCCCTTTTTTTAAGCCTCTACGGCTTCCATAGAACCGTAACGGATTGAGCTGTTTGACAACTGATAAAATACTTTATTATCGACAATACCATTTCTGTTTTTAGTAAAATTGATGTATGTTGAATCCTCTTCACGACGCATCTCACCCATAGCATCAACCAAGTGCTTCAATTTATTAGAACCACTAAACACACCAGCTTTAGTAACTTGCTGGATTAACAAGAATGAAGTAAATTTGTTGTTTTGGTTTTCACCTTTATTGTTTTTAACACAATTGTCAACCAACCATGACTCGGCCATCTTACGATCCCAACCATTGTCATCACGTACTGCCTCAATAATTTCAGCAGCACTATCAATCAAAACCAAATCATAACCAATATTCAAAACTTGCTCGATAACATCTTTAGTATTATATTCAAGATAATCTTGCATAAACAAAGTTTCAATAACACCAAACTGTTTGAAACGTTCAGTATACTTAAACATTTGCTTCTTTCCCATCTCACCAGAAATAAACAAACACTTAGCTCCTTTGTTTTGAACAGAAGCCATTACATCTAATAATACAGTAGTTTTACCAACACCAGGATCACCAATCATCATGATATTAGTTGCTGCGGGAATACCGCCTTCATGTGAAAATAAACCATCAATAGACAAACCAGACTTCATGGTTTGCATCATTCGAGGATCAATATCCAAATTACTTAGTTTAGTAACTTTTGAAAAGTCAATCAGTGAAGGAGTGTAAGTAACATTTTCAATTTTCTTACTTGGACGACCTCTTTTTACAACATTTACATTTTTCATAACCTTTATTTTTTTAATTATTTCTATGTCGTGAATATACGAACAGGATTTCGGGGAGCCAAAAAGACAGTTCCTTCTCTGTCATTTAGAATCGGGACAAGTAACCCTACACATCTAGCTTACTACCCACCCCAATCCAAATATCCGTATATACCTTAATTAATTCAACGGGCTGTACTCATCCCCCATATCAATAATCAACCCAATAGCATCATTCAAGTCAATATCAAAAAACTCACGGTCGGCTCGAGACCTTAAATCAGCCAACACAACGTGAATTGCTTGCTCAAAATCATAGGGACGAGCACACTTGTAGGTATAGGCAAGCTCCCAATCATTAACCACACCAGCGGAATTAATTTGATGAAGTCGTTTTTCGGGAGAGGAGGTAGTCATACCAATCTTACACTTGTTGGGGTAAGCCTTATTTGTAAGTATATAAACATATCCACCCAAACGATTACGTGGGGACTCATTATCCAGGTGTGAACCAATAAAACGATAGTACTCAACGTGATCCCATTCCTCAAAACTAGGAATACGGGTAAAATGGGTTGCACCTTGAAAATTGGTACCACCCAAGCTATTGTTTTTAAGGGTGATATGGATATACTGTTTGTTATCCTTTAGTTCCTCGGGTGTAATATATTGTATCATAACGTGGTGTTTATAGTAGTTGCCACAGTTGGCCAATCAATGTATGTAGTTAATATAATACCGTGTTTAACGCGTATAAACGCCTCAAAACGTGCCTTGTAGTCCCCACACGGGACGGACTTAATAGAGTCCATACATTGGGGATTACCCTGGATTATATTAATTACTTTGTGGGTCATCTATTAGCTCGGAAAGTTGGGTAATGACGGCTTTTATTGTACCTATATACAATCCACACTCATAGGCAACGGAAATTTCTTTGCCTTTTTTTTCACCCTCAAGAAGCATAATTTCTAGGGTGGATTTGAGGGCCGAAAGTTGGAGATTATATTCTTGGTTAGTCATTGTTTTTGTTTTTGTTTTCTTTTTTAATTTGTTTATCGGCATATTGGTAAACTTCAAAGAAATAATTTCTTTCTTTTTTGGTTAGGCCTAACAAACGGTTTCCAACAGATTTTATTTCGGTACAATGTTCTTTTTTATCGTAAACAATAGTGGCTATTGTAAAGCAATTTTCGGGGCTTAGGAAACAAGAATCATGTATGGTATGATTACCTTTTGTTAATATAAAATTATCATCATGGATATTATGAAGTTGATATCCTTCGGCTATAAGTTGTGCTTTGGTTCCAAAGTACTTATTTGGGTACCATCTAACAAACTCATATTGGTTTTGGCTAAACCTACATTCGATATTTTCTATTCTAATTTTCATATTATTTGTTATCAAATTTCTTAAACTGTTCATAAACAAAATCAACTAATATATTTTGAGTAGTGTCGGGGTAATAAAGTATTAAATACTTTACAAAACGTAGACGTTCTTGACCTTCATCCATCAACTCTTGGTGGTGAACTTCAACCATAGCATCAGTTAACATGCTTTGAATTACGATACTTACTTTAATTTTATCCATATAAAAATGTATTTTTATTTATAACCTTTATTTTTTCTATGTCGTGAATATACGAACAGGATCTGCGGGAGCCAAATAAGCTTTCAAGCTTATAGCAAATCTTTTCTTCTTTTTTATTTCATTTCAAAACCAAACCAAACCGAACGATATAATCCAATAGCGTTTTCGTTTGTATTAGCATATAACACTCCGTTTACTACTGCAACAGCATGACCTTGAACGATCAATACAAAACGACCAACTGGATTATTTTCCATGAAAGATTTTAATGTATATCCTGTTTGTTTTTTGTATTTTGGATTAGTTAATACTTTATTACTTCCGATAACATTTTTCATATATGATTTAGCGGGATTTAAACCCATAAAACCAATTTTATAACCATTTTTAATTTTACCTTCAACTAATTGAATGGCTTTATATGTGTAAGTACCTTTACGGTCTTGACGGTTCATATTCTTCTTAACCCAAGCGTGTGCTTGGTCATATGAAATATCTAAGGCACCCATAAATGCTCTTACTACACAATCTCTATCTTCTTTTTTAGCAATTTCACTCTGTCTTCTAGAAGATTTTAACGTGTCAACAAATAATGCTGACTTAATAACCTCAATTTCTTTACCCCAATGATTTATTTTTTCTGTAACTTGCATCATAACCATTATTATTAATATGTCATAAATATACGTATATACTTTGCGATAGCCAAATATTTTTTGAAGATCTTTGGATCGTTTTTACGGCTTTCCGTAAAAATTTCCCTATATGGAAACACGGATCGCATTGGGGGGATCGTAGCGGATCGTATATTTGTATATATTTGTCGATGGGTTGTAGTTATATACTATGTGGTTTTGACGCTAATTCACTTTCCCGCCATATACACGCCCGCATGGACAACGGCGCGCGTGGTATCTTATTACGTACACATGCGGTATATATACCGGCCGGCATACCCCAGTACTACCCCCCGTCCCCGTACTACCTACCAGCTAACTTATACATTACAATAACCACCGCGGCGGTAAATCCCGCAATGGTAAAAATGTAAAGCGCTCCAATAATGGATTGTTTAATTATATTTTTCATAGTAGTCAGGACAGGATTCGAACCTGTGGCACGGAATTAGTATACTTACCGTATTCGTCCTCTATCTATATTATGAGACTTCATAGGACTAAGCGTCTACCACTTCGCCACCTGACTATTTAATTTATACTCCCCAAAAACAATTACCACTAATCCAGGCTGGCAATGTAAATTTCTCACCCACACGGTTATTACCTCTATCACCATAACGGTTTGGAGTTACTTCCCACACACATTTATTACCTACATTAATTAACTTAGCACGTAATGTAGGTGAAGTGTTAACACTTGCCTCTTGACCAACCATACTTTCTAACATAACCTTTATTTCCATGACGTGAATATACGAACAATCCCTCGGGTAACCAAATTTATTGTGCAATTTCTTTACTCCATTGTGGGTGTAAGTTCCAATGTGCCTCATTCAAGTATATGATTTGGTAACCTGAATCATTACCATCAATGCCAATAATGCCTTTACGCACCAATGAACCTAATGCCCCACGGACGGACTTAATGTCAACTTTGATGTGGTGGGCAATGTCGGCTGCATCAACATCACTGTAACCTGCTTCGGCATACAATTGAGCTATTAAACTACTTAATACTTGTTCCTCTAATTGAGTTAAATTTAAAACCTTTATTGCTTCCATACCATCAATATACGAACCCAGGTCCGGGGAGCCAACCCTTACCGTCCTTTTTTGTCATTTAGAATCGTTCCAAATGAGACACTGAAAGCCCTTACGGGCGCGTCTTTTGTTTCAATATGTTGTTGTCCAGGACGTTTGACGGGTTGACCTGGGATAGTTTTTGGGTGTACAGGTATCCAGCTGTATTTAAAGAGTGGGCAAGCGTATGCGTTTGTACGTAAAATTTAATTATGAGGACTCCACTATCGACATTCATATACGCGCTTTGGCGGGTCTGGGGCTGCAAATTATACCTTTGTACGGTGATAAATATATGAACTCCCCTCAAAATCGCCAAGTTTAATGTATTTTTTTGTTATTTTGTGTGGTAAAGTATATATTTCGTTACTTGTACTTTGGGTTGGGGGCGCGAGGAAAAGGGGTTACATCCCCTTTAATCCTGTATTCGCCACCAGTGCATCTATTGTCCACATACAATACAAATATCAGTATCTTAGTATATCTATATTGTGTGTGCTTGTCACACTTACATAAATTAATCTAACTAACTTACATTAAACATTTATAACCACCCCAATTCAACATATTAATAGCATCAGCCCTGCTTGTAATGGTTTTAAGATTGGTATTTTCCACTAAATTATCTAAAAACTTATCCAATACCCATTTATTAGTAGAGGCATTAGTTGTTGCTTGGCCCCAATGTGTAATTGTATTTCCAACTCCCCCATCAATACATTCTCTTATATGCCAAAATGTATCATAAAACCCCACATTAGTTCTTCTAATCCAATTATCCATTTCGTTTGGATCCTTAACATTAGGACCTTCAAGGTGACAGTCGCTACATAAAAGTCTATAATTGGAGGGAATATCCTCCCCACCTAAAGCAGCAGGTATAACATGACACCGTTCCGTATCTCTCTCATGTCCACACCTCCAACAATGGCTATGCATCTCATCTCCACCTACCCCATAACCACTAGAATCAATATTTTCAACCCCCCATTTTATAATTTGGGCTTTGGTTGTTTTTATACTGTCTCGTTTCATTTTATCAACCTAAATCTAACACCAAGACAATAATCACCATCCCATATCTCATCATGCCATTCACTATATGGTCGAGCATGAAATCCATTGAACGATAATGAACGATAAATCACTAATGGCTCATTCGTGTCCGTGTGATTACACATAGCGGTTATCTCATAACATCCACCCTTATAATGTTTCCATGTCTGTCCCGGAACCGGATATGTTCCCGTGTTGTTTTGTTTTGTCGTCACCGTGTTATTTGTTTTATCTGGATTATTGTTCATCCCTCATCTCATTATAATTGTCCATTTCCCATTCCTCTTCCATCTTATTGTAGTCAATAATAGATTGTTCATCATTTGTAATTGGAATTGGGTTACCATATTCGTCCCATGTTACTCCTATTGTGTTGCTCATTCTTTTATTGCCTAACCATTCGTTTAATGATTCACTTGTTTCGTTGCTTAATGCTTCATCAAGTTTGTTTTCAAGTTTGTTTAAGTTAAGGCTCATTGCTCACCTCCTCCGTAGGTTTCGTTGTAGTATTGGTCTGCAAATTCTTCAATATTTTGCTCACTTGTACAATCAGTGTTATCCCCATTCCAAAAAGCATTTTTAATTTGTTCCTTCTCCATTTCTTTGGCTTTATAAAGCAATCTAACATAGGAAACTGCGTATCCATCTACGCTGATTTCTTGATTATCTAATTGAACTTTAAGTTGCCAAGATTCATTAGCAAACCAGTCGATTGATGTTTGTTGTTTATTGTTTGTCATAATGCTTCTATTAGTTTAAGTAAAAGATAAAAAGACATCCATCCCGCAAAAAAGCCTTTCCAAAATGGTTTTATTTGTTGTTTATTGTTACTCATTGTCATCATCTTCTTCATTGTTTAACGCATATATTATTTCATCTATTTCTTCTATTATCCAATTGTATTGCCAAGGATTACTGTCTAATTGCTCTTTTAATCGCAATAGTTTCACTGCCGTTTGTTGTGTTTTATTTGTCATCATAAGTAGTGTTGTTTTCAAATGTATTTCACTGTCCATTTGTTTTTGGCAGAATTCAATGATAGAATCCACTGCCGTTTGTTGTTTATTGTTTGTCATTGTTACCTCCTCCAAATGTTTGATTGTAATGGTCCTCAGATGTATCAAAAATATCGTTGTGTTTGTTCAATAAATCAACACATTCTTTTTTGTGCATTGCTATATGCTCCTCTAATATAGCATACCAAGTGAATTTATCCTTTGGTGTATCCCATAACTTATGGAATAATTGTTCTACTGATGTTTGTTTATTGTTGCTCATTACCATTTTCCTCCTACTGTTTCGGGTAATGCTTTAGCTACCTGTTGAATTTCTTCTGAATTTAGTTTCATTGTAACTCCATCTTTAACAATATACATTGTTAATCCTTCTGCCCAATGTCTGTAATTTGTTGTATCTGCATCTACATATTCTAAAGCGTAAACTTGAAAATCGTTTTTATTATCCATAACCTTAATTCCTTTATAACGTGAATATACGAACCCTATTTTAGATAGCCAAATTTATTGTAAATATTTCTTCATGTAATAATGCAAACCATATGTTCTGTAATTGATGAACATATTCTATATCAAATGAGATTGGGTATTTTTTTCCATCATCTTTTGAATCAGGACTATCTGTAAATTCCTGATAAAATGCCCAATTATTAGCCCAATCCCTGTATTTAAAGCAATACTTGTAATCAAATATACCTTTACTCCAATATTCACCATCTTTATGAAATCCCCACTTTTCAAACCATTCATCGGTTAGTGGTATACCTTTAATATGGGGTAAATCTGATTCTGTACTTACACCTTTAATTTTAAGTGTGCCACCTAAATTGTCGAATACATAATTACCAATTCTTAATTCATTTGCTGTCATATTATTATTGCTCATTGGTTTTATAAATTACAATACCCCATTTTAACCAACCTATTACAATAGCACCCTTCCCAAATCTTTCCCTAAAAGATTGTTTGTAGTAATAAATTGTAGGAAGTATTTCTACTATATTTTCAAAATACTCAAACTTAATTTTAATTTTACTGTTGCTCATTGCTGTTAAATACTTTAGGAAGTTCATCTAATGTTACTTTACTATTATCGGCTTGCATTTTATATAATTCATCCTGTACCTTATCATAGAAATTTATTCTATCCATAATCCCAGGTTCATTTGATTCAGTTGACATAAATTCTAATGTTATTATAAGTCGTTTAACACCTATTAAAGCACATTGTATTGCCTCTTTATAACGTCTATCACAGCTCATAAGCCCATGATTTAATGAACCATTATTAGGCAGTGCATAATAATATTCATTAATAATTTCTAGTGCTGCTTTTCTATGTTGATCCATATTAATACCAATTTGAATTAATTGCTACGTGACTATATCTAATGTTGTCCCATTTATCTCTACACCATACTTTTACTTCATTATAAACAACATTCTTACCATACTGATAACCAACTACTTCAAACATATCAGAAATGTTTTTCAATTGATTCCATTTGTCTCTACTGATTTTATTAAATTTCTTCATAACCTTTATTTCTATGAGATGAATATACGAACCCTATTTTGAACTTCCAAATTGTCCAAAACATTTTATCAAATTATCTGCCAGTTCTTCAAAATCACGTTGTTCGATGATGTAAGACCAATCTTCTGGTTTTTCAATAGAATGTATTTTTAATACCCCTACTACTCGTTCTTTTAAAGTAATTGAAGGGAATACTGGTTGTTCAGGATAACCAGATTGTTCAGGATAGTACTTATTATACAATTCATTTTCTAATTTAGCACAATCATCACACTGGTATCCTCTACCTACTGTGTTCAACATTTGGTCATAGGTTGATAATTGTTCTAATTCCTTAGTTTCATCTTCAGTTAAATCAGTTCGTTTCATATGTTTCCACCAACTTAATCTACCCCATTTATCAATTTTTTCTTCCATTTCTTCACGAGGCAAAATCATTGAGTGATAACTCCAAGGATTAGGAGTTTCTTTACGGCAAAAACTACATTTATTCATAATCTTTATTTTCTTTTACCCCGTGAATATACGAACAATCCTTCAGGTAGCCAAATTTGTTTTAAAGAATTTTAAATAAAGGTTTCACCCCACTCATCATCAATAAGTTCATTCTTATTCCAACTTGCCTCATTCATTGCTCTATATTCCTCAGGTGCCATACCTTTCATTATCATATAGGTTTCAAAGTCAATATCAAGTAGTCTCCATTTATCAGACCACTCTTTAATCCACGTTTGTCTATGTTGTTCAAATTCTTTTTGATCCATCGTTTTTTGATTCAAAATATACAGGTATAAAAACCAACCCACAAGCAATATGCATAGTGGCTAATGTCAACACACCAGTAACAATATAAGATATACCTACCCCTACATTACCTAAAATTCCAATAAGCACAAAGGCTCTAAATATTTTATTTTTCATTTTTGTTATATTCTTCCCAATTAGAATAAGTTAAACCCCATTGAAGGCAAAACCATGTCATTTCACGCTCTGCTGATTTAGCATATGTCCTTAAATTCTTCATAAGGTATTTTTTACCCCATTTCTTAAATTCTTCTGCTTGTTCAACAGTCATTGAATATTCCTGAAACCAGTTCTTTTTATCCTTAATATCATCATAAGTTACCTTATGACCAGCAATAATAAACATTTGGTTGATTAGATCAATTACCGCTTGTTCTTGTTTTTGTTCTCTACTTAATCGTTTTTTAGTTTCCATAACTCATAATTACTATTTTGTGTCTTGAATTTAATATAATCCTCTTGCTCTTCCACGATTTCAGTAATATCTGTTGTCATCCAAGTAAAAAAATCATTAAATGGAGACATAAGTAATGAACGTCCTACTGCTGGTTTATTATGGTCTTCTTTAACTCTACCTTCCTCATTCCATTCCAACCATTTAATGTCCTTAGATTGTTTAGTTAGACCATCACGTTCACGAACTAATTTCCAATTAAATTCGCTCTTAATTTCCATTAGGCCTTGATCGACAGCAATTTTGAATACGCCGTTTTCATCTAATATCATTGGTATTTTAGTTTGTTTTATTTTACTCATATGATTTGTGTTTAAGTATAAATTTAAGACATCCTTTCCAAATTAATAATCTACAATACCATCTAGGTAACCAACCAGCAGCATGTTCTTCTGTCTTAGTTAAAACATAAAAAGCACTGATTATATTTGCTTCTTGGTCTTCTTCAGTTTTGGCAAATTCAATAGTAGCCCATTCACCTCTTGCTCTAAAGTAAAAGTAATGTCCTGCAAACCAACCTTCTGATTGGACAGGACAATTATTTGCTGGTTTGTATTTCCACTTGATCATTTTGTTTTATTATCTAATTTTTAGGAAAATATTTTTTCTTTTATTTCTTTTTATATTTTAAAAGTTAGTAGTAATCCTAAGACACCACATAAATAGCTGTTGGGCGTTCATATTCCTTTATACCATTTTTACTTTGACCCTCAGTTGTCCAATCAGTAACATTACCAGTGTGTATGTTTTCACATTCAATAATATACATTACTTGACAGCCCATAATTATCATTTCACCAATTTCTATGAACCAGTTAGCATGTGCTCGGTTAGGAATAAATCCAAGTGTTTTACCAGCTTCGTTAATGGCTTTTAATGTTCCATGAACCCCCTTATATGAACGTCCATCTTTACCATAGAACCAACCTTGTGTAGTTACTAATACTTTTTTATTAATAAAATTTTTCATTTATTATACCCTAAGTTTAATTCTTGAGCTTGTTCAGTAAGGAAATCTAATTGCTTATCTCGATTTTCTTTTTCGGCTTCTAGTTTCTCTAACTGCTTATTAAATCTTTCAACACTACCCCAAATAATAGGAGCATTAGGATCTATTGCTAAAATTTGTTCAACTAACTCTTCTTGTGCACCTCTAGAATAAAATCCACCTTCAATATCATCAGCTAGATTCTGTAAGTGCTTAGGAGCATGAATAGAGATACGTAGGTCATAGTCTTGCCATTTAGTCTTCCAATCTACAAAGGCAATACCTTTAGTTAGATTACGTAGTAAGTCATGCAAAGTCCAGTTACGGACTCTTACAATGGATTTATCACTACCAAACACATGTAGAAAACGTAAAAACCATCTTGGACACAATTTAGGCTTAGCTTCATAGTCCATAGCAAGTACTAAAGGATAAAGAGCATTAAAGTAATCACCGTCTTCATTCCATAGATGTGTTCCTAAATATCCATACTTCTCAAATCCTTTAGGAAAGAATATGAAACGGAAATCATCTAACTCTATGTTACGAGTATAAATCATTCCTTTATTACGTCCTTTCCAAAACAATATACCATACTTGATATTATCTAAACGTTGTTTAAATGTTGGTGGTGTGTAAAATTTACTATTTTTATCTATTTTGCTCATAACTCTTATAATGTTAATATATGAATAATTTCTTGAAAAGCCAAATTAGTCCCACCATTCTTCAATCCTATCATTCATTATTTTGAACAATAAACGTTTGGCTTTCTTATGTTTGTTTAGGTACTCATCAATCATTTCATAAGTTATTTTTTCATTCTTACTATGCATTTCAGCATAATAATCCTCATTTTGTATTTTATTAATTAGTTTAACACAAGTCATCATTAATTCAGCATCACGTTGAGCACCATTATGAAAACCAACATGGGTTAAATGTTTAGCCTGCTTTTCTAATTTAAATTTTAGCAACTGGAAAATATAATAATGGTCCCAGTCTCTATCCTTCCAAATGATCCAAAACCACTTGTAGAGATTCTTTACTCCATACTTAATGTATTTGTATTGATATTTAAACTCCCATCTAAACCACCTATAGAGTTTCCAATACCATTCGTTATATTCTTTACTCATATTGTTCCTGAAACTAAAATTGAACCATCACCCATAATTTGGTAATTAAACTTATGTTTTTTTAATGCACTAATTGCTAGTGTTTTCATTTTAGTGCTATTACCTGTAATGATTTTACCTTGAAAACCTAATACTCGATAATCCCACATAATAACCCATTCTTCAACAATTAACAAGGCATCACTATGTGAAACACCATGTAGATCTAATATAGGAACGTTTGTCATAATTATCTATTAATATAAGTAGCTATTCCAATAATAATAAATATTACCAACAAACCAGCTAAAGGAATCAAAATAGGTGAAAATATCCACCACCAACTCCAAGTAGCAACAACACCTATTCCAGCTAGTTTAAGTGTTAAGAAAATCAAAAATAAAATTGTTCCAAGACCTAAACTATCTGATTTATTATTTTTTTCCATGCCGTGAATATACGAACCCTATTTTGGGGAGCCAAACTCTATTATAAAATTTACAGCATGTTTTTTAAGCTCCCAACTGCAGTTAGGTACTTTATTTAAAAACTCTAACTCATACTTATAACACATTGTCTCCTCTTGCTCAATCTCTAATTTGATTTGTTGTTGCCAAATCCATAAGTGTTTACTTTCATGAACCAAAACAGCTGCTACATTTTGAACACCTAATAAAACATCGTTCCGACTTATGTAAATAATTCCGTCACTACAAGACGAAAAACTACCTAACCATAAATCAACCCCATTGCAAACACTATCTAGTCTATTATAAACCTCTATATCCGTTTTTTGAACCAACGTTATAGCCGAGTCAATTGTTTTAGCGTATTGGCTTGCCATTGCCGGTATAGTTATTTGACTATATACGTTGTTAAACGTAAATAAAACCAATATAAGCAGCAAAATACGCATTACTCTACTGTTTTCTCAACATAGGTACACGTTTCGCCTTCACTAAATCCCTTTTCTAAAAGTAATGGTAATGAACCTGGTTTACACCAAGCATACACATTATAACCTTTGTACTTATCTTTTACATACTCCCACCTAGTGTCCCACAATTTCCTAAATATGCCTTTTAGTCTATGTTCTTCATGTACCCAAGCATCTAAAAATTTAATTTTAGCGTTTTCTTCACGTTCCATGTAGATATGACCTACAATTTCCCCATTTAACATAGCAATCCATGTTTCAAGCTGTTGGGCATTGCTTTTGAGGTGAATGATTTTTATATCGTCTAACATAACTTAATAATAAATATAATTATTTCCAATAACCCTGATCCTCGTAAAAATATTGAGTATTATTACGATTCCTCCAGTTATTATATAATAATTTCACCATACTAAAATAACCATAACGCTTAAATCGTCTATTGTCCTGAGTGATTAATTCTGATACTAGTTTAAAGTTATGAGGTTTTATTTTTTTACTTAATAACCAATCCTCACTTTGTTTTGCTTTCTCATCATAACCCCCTAATTTATTAAATACTTGTCTATTAACCATTGTAAAACCACCTATAGCAAATGGTTCGGTTTTAGATAGGAACCACGTTACATACTTGTTTAGACCGAACATAATGAATGCTCTAATGTCTAACTCACCCTTATAAACCGGTGTTGTTGCTACCATTTCGTATTTACCTGTTGCTATCTCATCAAACGCTTCTTTAATAGCATGTCTGTGAGTAAAAGTAACATCAGCATCTAAAAATAAAACATAAGGTGTAGTTGCTAATTTAGCCCCAGCATTCCTACCTACAGCAGGTAAACCACCATCTATAACCATTAAGTTTAATCCTAATTCAAACCCATTAGTCTCAGCCATTGTTCTAGTATTATCAGTTGATTTGGCATCAGCAATAATAATTTTAATACCTTTAGTTTTAGATTGAGCAGCAATAGCATACAATGTTCGAGCAATGTATTTACCCTCATTGTAAGTTGGAATTACAATAGTTAGTTGTTTTGATAACATAAGTTAAATTTATTATTTTCTAATACAATGTGTGAACAATTTTCTACCCAATCACCACAATTTATATAATAAACACCATCAATAGTTTTATAATCTGGGGTATGAATATGACCACAAACTACAGTGTGACATTTACGTTTTTTAGCTTGACGAACCATTTCATTTTCAAAATCAACCATAAACGAGACAGCAGCCTTAACATTATCCTTTAAAAATTTAGATAAACTAGTTTTCTTATTAAAACGCTTTAAAAATCTATCAATCATAATAGCTAAATCATAACCAATTGAACCTAACATTCCTAACCAACGCATCTTAACAATACCATCAAACTTATCACCATGACAATACCAAACACCATTTTCAATAAATTCATCTACAACTTTAATATTACCTATTTCAATAGGAGTGTATTTACGTAAAAATTCATCATGATTACCTGATATCCAAATAATGTCTTTATTTTTAGATAATTTTAATAAACGCCTAATTACTCTAGCATGTTGGTAAGAGAATTTCTTATATTTTTTAAATAACCAACCATCAATTATATCTCCTACTAAAATATAACGTTCAAATGACTCGTCTTTTAATAACTCTAAAATTTCCTCTGTTTTACAACCTTTAGACCCTATGTGAAGGTCTGAAATGATAAGTGTTTTCATTTAGTTATAAATAATAAATTGTATAATTAGTGTATTACTTTAATATTAAAAATTAATTACTTATGGGGGATTTGATTGTTAGGTTATACAGCAACATAACGTAATAATGTTCCAATATAACCTATTGGTCTATACTCCTCAGGATTATCTAATACTTTTTCTAACATACCACGAATCATTTGTTTATCATCTTCATGTGTTCTAACAGGTGCATTAATATCTTGATAAAAATCAGGTGACCAAGTTAAAGTAATACTTTGTTTAGGTTCAAATGTTTTTGGATTATAAGTAGTAGGTGTAAATACACAACCATCTTTTACTGGTTGATACATTTCCATCGGGTCATACATTTTTGGAGTAAATATAATAGTATGAACGTAACCTACTTGGCCTTTGTGAGGTGGGGTTTCTTGATCTAATATTCTTCTAGTCTTAACAGCGATTGCTTTTGCTCCATCTTCTGTTAAACCTGCAGGCAGGTCCATCCATACAATTCTGTCAAATCCTAAATGCTCTATTAATTCTGCTTCTACTCGAATACGTTGTTCTTCAGTTAGTTTAATAATAACTGTACTATCGAAGCAACCATAAGTTTTATTTGCATCCCCGCAAATTGATAATAATTTGTTTGTTAATTGTGATTCCATATTCTTATTTTTTTATAATGTTAATTTTTACTAATCTATTTACCATAAAATGTTCCATAAAACCAATCCCACATATTACGTTTCATTTTCGTAATTTTAATATCAACTCTTCGTTTAGCACACGTAACCATATATGTTTTAGGTTTATCTTGTAGTGAGCGAATATATTGTTTAAGCGCTTTACCAAAATCCTTTTTATAGATATTATACAAAAACCAAAACAATTTCTGTTGGTGAAAATCCTCAAAATACCACTTACCACCTCTATAAGTAGCTAGTTTACTGTTTGTTGCTGAACCTTCATATCCACTGAATAGTTCAAAATAATCACGTTGTGATTTAAATACCAAATACTCGGTTTCGCTTAAATTGTAGATAAAATTGTTTTCCATAACTTATTTTTTAATTATTAGTAAATAATTTCCATTTACTGGTTTGAATTCTTCAACAATCATTCCTTTAAATGATTCATCAAACATACCCATATCATAGCCACTATGTAAATATGGACCGCCGCTGGCATCTATCATGTCAATTTTACTCTGGTCTGAGTAAACTAAACCTTGATATTTTTTAGCTAATGGGGTTGCTTTAAATGTTTCCTTATCATACTCATGAACAGCGGTTTTAAATTCACCTAAAGTCATTCGCTCATCAGTATCAACATCAGCACAATAAGCATCATAAGCTCTATCATAAACATTAGGCCAACCACAACGCATCCATTTGAATTCGCCTTCAAACAAAATGTTTCCATCCTCTGTTTTACTAAATGTAAAAACATCATTGTAACGATTTGAATATTCTATTTTTTCCATAACTTTTATTATACGTGAATATACAAAAAAGGGTTAGCAAAGCCAACCCTCTTATGAATTATTTTTAAATTATTTTTATTTTGTTCGCATTACTTTTTGACGCTTACCATTACTATAAATAATAACATATGGTTTATCAATTTCCATATAATCAACTTTACGGCCAATCATATCATAATAACCAATAATTTTTACGTCTTTATCATTAACTATATTCTTAACACCTGAAGTCATACATGTTTCAATTGTAATACGAGTGAAGAAGAATGTATCTTGGTCTAAACATTTGTTATACCATTGAGTAGCAATCAAGTAGTGTCCATCGTGAGGGAATTTTAAAGCAACCCTACGAGCATCATTACCTGGTCCTTTCATCCAAATCAAATCTGAATCATTAAAATCATAGTACATATACAATTGGTCATTACTCATTGAATCCCAATCGTGTTGATTTAATGAATCCAACATTGGTCCATTCCAAATATAGGAATACCATTGCCAACAAGTATCACCTTTAGTCCAAGGACCTAAAGTCATTTCACCAACCATACTATCAGCACATCCCATACCAGTACTACTTTTTAAACCATAAACAAAGCTACATTTTGGAAAATAAATCAAATTCACTTCACGCATCATTGATGTATCACACTTTAAGCATCTGTTCCATACTTTCAAATACATTTTGTATTTACCTTTCTTATTAAACTGGACATCACAAATACCTTTATTGTCCCCTACTGTGTCCACTTTCTTAGTTTGAACATTATAAACCATAAACATCCAATCAACACAAGTGTCATCCAGTGCTTTACCACTAACGTACCACCTGTATGTATTACGTTGATTCCATTGTTGAAGTCTCAAACTGCTCCAATCACATTTAGGGGTTGTTGTTGGTTTACAAGTAACATGAATATAATCATAGAATAAAGTATCACCTCCACAACATCTGTTTTTAATGGAAACTTTAACAAAATAATATCCAGTATCACTAAATATATAATTAAACACCCTGTTATCTCCTGTATATAAAGGAGTTGTAGAACCTTTTTTAACAATTAAAATAGAATGTTTATTACAGGTATCTACCGTTCCTGTTACCTCAAACTTGTAAGCATTACATGTGTTAGATTTGCCCAAGCTTACTTTAGACCAATCACATTTTGCATTTGCTGTTGCTAAGGAGACCAAAAGCATTAACAGCGCTATAATTTTTTTCATTTAGTTTTAAAATTTTATTGTCTTTGATGTTTTATAACACGGATAGTTGTTAGAATCTTTACTCATAGTATCTTGATGATTACCACACATTTTCTCATCCCTACAAGACGATAATACAAATACAATTACTAATATTGTTAATATTTTTTTCATTTATTTTTCTTATGTTTCTTCCAAAGCACCCATTGTGCCTCACCTTTCTTAATTTCTTTGTGGGTTTGCCTAGCACCTAGAGCACTTAAGCCTATTATCAAAGCTAGACCAGCATTCATAATTGATTTAAAATTATTTTCCAACCACATAACTTAAATATAATTAATAGACCTTGAATTTACACGCTGAGATAACAGCTTTTGCTGTTTTCTGATGTCCTGAATAGCTCATATGGCATAATTCATCCCCACAATCTCCCCTGTATACAACTCTTGTATCCACTACTTGTGCACCTGAAAGCTGTGTTAGCAACATCCTCTGTAGCTCGGCTCCTTTCACAGGATACATTTGGTTTCCTGTTCTGGTGCATACTGAATAATCAAATCCAGTTAATACCACCGGCTTAACACCCTTAAAGTTACACATGTTTACTATGGCTTGTATGTTACTATATGCACTATAAGCACTTATATGACTATTGTACATGTCGTTTGCACCCCCATATATAAAACAATAATCGTAATTTGAGGTCAAATACATGTTTGCTTGTTGGAGCATCCAAGAGGTGGTCTTGCCTCCAACAGAAATATTTTGTTGTTGTAGACCGGTTGCTTGGCATACTTGAATCTGCCAACCATAGCTGTGGTTAGCGGTATGTGAGTCCCCTATGAATAATGCTTTTTTACCCCTAACGCTTACTATTGTGTCTTGGTAAATTACCGGTTTTATATTATCTACAAGAACCTGATGGTTATTAGTTTGTATAATAGCCTGTTGGCTATTAATTTGTGTAATAACTTGTGTAACAACACGTTTAGTGGTGTCTATAATAACCTTGTTTGGTTGGTTTGATGGGTAACCTTCTAATAGTAACCAACCGAATACTAGACTTGCTAGCATTAATAATATTCCATCTTTGAAGCAACCAATCACCATTGGTTGATTATTTTTTATTTTCATGATAAAAACTTTTGGTTTTATATTTGTTTATAACTTATTTGTGGTTTCGTATATACGGATTAGGTTTGTGAGGTGGGTAATGCAAGCTTAATTTTTTTAAGCTCACTATATGCTCTTTGAACTAATCTATGTTCACACTCTCTTATTCCGCTTTTTTTTATTTCTCTTACTTTGTCGTGCAACTCATGAAAGAAACCCTTTGCATGAGCTTTATGGTATAATTCCTCGATTAGCTCTTCGTTAGTCATAGATATAAATATCATCAAACTTAATTGATAGCGTAATATAATGATAATATTTTAGGAAGCCTAGTTAAAGGCCAAATCTTGTTTTGGTAGCGTTGTAATTTTGAGTTATTTCTGCTGCCGAGAGGGCTCTATTGTAAATTAAAACTATAGATTGTTTGCCATTGACAAAATACGAACCTATTCCTATATCTCCCCCAATACTTAAAGTACCACTATTATCATAAGTACCACCTGAAGGGGTTACACTGCTTGATTGTTCAAAATTATTTCTAATGATTGTTTGGGTATTGGCTGTACGATCTAATACAGCTGTAAACATTGCCCATGTATTATAGGTATATCCTATAAATCCGGTATCTGTTCTTTGATTAGCATTATTACCTGCCATGAATCTAACTCCAGATGGATTATTTACTCCTACATAATATCCATTTGAGCCGTTTGATCTTTTTGCTACCCATAAATCCCATCCATCACCACCTGATGAAGGATCAGAATTAACCCAACATACAATTGTAAAAGATCCGTTATTTGGGTTTATAGTAGAATTATTAGCTATACCAACATAATCATCAACACCATCAAAAGCTATTACTCCCCCGTTTTGATTAGATAAAAATAAAGGTCCATTTGTTAATGTTCCATTATTTCCATTCCCGCTTAAATCAGTCCATGTTGTTCCTGTTCCAGGATATGAATCTTTATTAGCAGCATCTAGATTAATTGTTAATCCGTTTGTTACTATGTTTTGACCTAGGAATTTATCTTTAGTTGCTTGATAGTTTTGTTGAATTTCGGTTGAGGTGAGTGCTCTGCTGTATACTTTTGAATTTGCTATATTTCCGGGGAAGTAATCACCCGCATCCCATCTTCTTCCTATTCTAATAGGACCACCACCAGCTGCTGTATCAGTTGTATTAAAAGTACCTTCAACAATTCCATTATGATATAAAACCATTACAGAACCATTATATGTTAAAGAATAATGATGCCATGTATTTAAAGTTGGGGGTGTAACAAATATTTCATGCCATCCACCACTAGAACCATTATAAAATCCACCAAACCAACTTGCTCCTCCATTATACCATCCTATAGCATAATTAACTGTACTATTTGTTCCTGGATAAGTAGTTGATATGGCTGATGGGTAAGTAGCAGAAGGTGGTGTTGCTGTAGGATAAATCCAAACTTCAGCTGTAAAATTATTCAAATTATAGGTATTAGTACCTAAAATATAGTCATCAACTCCATCAAAGACAAATGTTCCTCCATTTTGTTGGGAATATCCAACTCCATTAAGCAATGTTCCAACATCACTTCCTGTTAGAGAATATGTTGATGTTCCTGATCCTTCATAAGATACTATATTATTAGCATCTACCATGAATATTAATCCATCTTGAACAATGTTGGATTGAAAATAGTTTTGTTTAATTTCAGATAAAGATAATTCTTTGCCATATACTGATACTTCTGAGATATTGCCTTTGATATAATCTCCTCCATTACCTGTCAAATTATTAGCTCCTATTGTTATACTAGTTGAGTTAGCTGTATAAGGAGTAAAGGTGTCTTGACCTATATAAGTACCATTTTTATAAACTTTAAATATGTTACTAACTCTATCAATAACACAAGTAATATCCATCCACTGATTATAAGCGTTGGAAACATTTACAAATACATTATAAAAGTCTCCATTAGCATCCATTCCTATACCATTAGATTGCCATTTAATCCCAGTTCTATTAGCATTAAATACAGCATATAATTCCGCATATACATTAGGACCAACAGATGTTATATAAACTAAAAATCTTGCTGTTTGGTAATTTTGATTTAATCTAGTCACTCCTGTATTACCTACTCCAACAAAATCATCTGTACCATCAAATTGTATATAACCATTTGAGTTCCAAGTAGGACCGTTATATAATCCACAATTATTCCCAATTCCACTTAAATCATACCATGTAGTACCTGTTTGAGGATAAGATGAAGGTTGGTTAGCATCAATATACAACCCTAAACTATCTCCATTTATTCTAGGAATAGGATTATCAGAATTATTAATAAAGAAATTATTTGTTACTGCCCAATTATAAGCACTACCTGTTGTAGTAAAATTTCTAGGTGAACCAGGTAATGTATTTGCCGCATAAATAATATTTGCCGCACTGTTATTGTATGATGGATAAAATAAAGGTATGTTTGCTGGTCCTCTACCTAAACTAACAGAGTTACCTATAAAAATAACATTGTTGGCCGCCGGTACTTCACTCATCCAAGATAGTCCTCCGAAACCACCTCTGTAGTTACGGTTTTGACCATCAACAACATATGAGATACTGTTTTCTTGTATGCTACCTGATACTGGT
>Ga0214923_10000930_pt1 | contig 42972 bp, 21 predicted proteins | sample LL1510_MetaG_FD_177993 | JGI IMG/M metagenome (GOLD analysis project Ga0214923, IMG submission 177993) | Freshwater microbial communities from Lake Lanier, Atlanta, Georgia, United States - LL-1510 | ecosystem: Environmental > Aquatic > Freshwater > Lake | place: USA: Georgia | collected... | reverse complement strand
TGGATCCAAGAAATTAGATTTGTACTACTTTCCCATTGATAGGTATAGATTCCCGAACCACCAGTAGGATTTGTTCCGGTTAGTTGAGTCGGTATAGAGTTAAAACATATGGTTTGATTACTGAAAATAGTATTCTGCCCAATTAGTGAATTAATCAGTACAGAAACTACATTGCTAGTATCCGAGCAGGGCCCTGCTACAATATATCGCCTAAAATAGGTATTTGAGGTTAGGCTGGTATTTTGCCAGGAAGCCGTATTTGCTCCAAGAATAGTAACCCATGCAGAAAGACCAGTTGCAGAACTTTGCCATTGATAAACATAGTTACCATTTCCACCACTAGGTTGAGTACCTGTAAATAGCGACGGTTGACTACCAGTACATATGGTTTCATTGGCTCCAATTACATTGCCTGTCAAACTTGGAAGTACTAATATAGTTACCTGATTACTAGTCGAAGGAGTACAAGGAAGGGAACCAGCAATTCTTCTGTAGTAAGTATTTTGATTTAAAGATCCTGGGGCAAAGTTTATTAAACTTCCTCCTGTAATAGACCAGTTAATCGCATCAGAGCTTGATTCCCAGGTATAAGCGTATACTCCATTTCCTCCTGTAGGCGAGCTACCCGTTAGTAGAGCTGGGGTTTGCCCATTACAAATGGTTTGATCTGCGAAGATTTGATTGTTCCCAATAACCGGTTGAACCAAAATTTGAACAGAAGGACTTGAAGCTAAACATGGCCCGGATATCAGGTTAAAGCGGTAGTAAGTTGTTGAGGTTAGAACTCCTGGAGATAGTACAGATTGTGTTTCACCTGGTAGACTAGCCCACACTAAGTTTTGCGCACTACTTTCCCATTGATAAGCATATATTCCATTCCCTCCTGAAGGAGTGGCAGCACTTAAAGCTAACGGAGCAGTATTAAAGCAAATGGTTTGAGCAGCAGAAATTTGGAGATTTCCTATTGGAGATAACACTGTAACAGCTAACGGTAAGCTGGTATTAGGCGTACAAACCCCTGCTGATACCACTCTTTGGAAATAGGTATTCGTAAGTAAAGAACCTGATGAATATTGACTTTGAATTCCTCCGGCTATTATCACCCAGTTTATAGAATTGGTACTTGAATACCATTGATAACTATAGATACTATTTCCCCCACTTGGCGCACTGCCTGTAAATCCTGCTGGTGTATCTCCCCTACAAATGGTTTGGTCAGCAGCAATGGTGTTATTGCCAATTAAAGGGTTAACCAAAATCTGAATACTGTTGCTGGTATGTGGAGCACAAGGACCAGCTGTAGTAATCCTTCTATAATAGGTTGTTTGGGTTAATACTCCAGGTAAGTTTGAGGTAAGGGTACTTCCGGAAAGGGCATTCCAGGTTAAGTTGTCAATACTAGATTCCCAAGCATATCCATAGGCGCCATTGCCTCCGGTAGGTAAAGTACCCGTAAGCAAAGCACCCGCAGTTCCAAAACAGATTGTTTGGTTAGCGTTAATTACATTATTCCCAATGCCAGTATTAACCTGCATGGATACCACGTTACTACTATCGTTGCAGGGTCCTGATACTACAACTCTTCTGAAATAAGTATTGACAAACAACCCAGGGGAAACATAACCTGAATTCACTTCTCCTGGAATTAATGTCCAAGGACCACCCGATTGTGTGCTACTAAGCCAACTATACACATAGATACTATTTCCTCCAGTAGGTAAGCTTCCCGTTAAAGGTGCTGGCACCTGACCAAAACAAATTGTTTGAGAAGAAGCGATTAGATTATTTCCTAGTGCAGGTAATACGGCAACTGCAACAACATTGCTGGTTTGGGGATTACATGCACCACTATTTACTATTCTTCGATAATATATATTTTGTATCAATACCCCAGGTGAGAAGGTAGTATTCGTGCTATTGGTAAGTGAACTCCAATTTAAATTATCAAAACTAGATTCCCATTGATAATTGTATCCTCCAAATCCACCTGTGGGAAGTGTCCCTGTTAATAATCCTGCGGACTGATTTACACAGATTGTTTGATTGTTTCCAATGATATTATTTCCAATAGGCGGATCTACTTGAATACTCAGCGACGCACTGGTATGACTACAACCTCCCCCTGAATTAACAATTCTCCGGAAGTAAGTATTATTTGTTAAAGCTACTGAAGTAAAAGAAGCCTGAGTGGAGCCGGAGAGTATATTCCAGGCAACCTGATTAACACTTGATTCCCAACTATAGGTATAAATCCCATCGCCTCCTGAAGGCAAGGTACCGGTTAAGGTTTGGGGAATAGTACCCGAACAAATGGTTTGTTGACTGCCGACTGTATTATTTCCAATCAAAGGAAGTACAGTTATAGTTAAAGTATTACTGGTAGAAGAAGCACATACCCCGGCAGTTATGATCCGCCTAAAGTATCGATTTAAGGTTAAGGAACCAGATGAATAATTTTGTTGGATAGCCCCAGGAATAACAACCCAGTTTACATTCGTACTACTAGATTGCCATTGATAACTATATATACTATTTCCCCCTGTTGGCAGGCTCCCTGTAAATGGAGCAGGCGTTTGACCTTGACATATTGTTTGATCAGTCAACAAGGTATTATTACCAATAACTGGATCTACTGTAATCTGAATAGAGCTACTAGTATTCGGCGTACAAGGACCTGCTGTTACAATTCTTCTGAAATACGTATTAAGAGTTAAGGTTCCTGGAGGATAAGTAGATTGCGTACTTCCAGATAGAAGTATCCAGGTGATATTATCTTGACTACTTTCCCATTGATAAACATAGTTACTAGTTCCTCCAGATGGGAGCGTACCGGTTAACAACTGACCAGCTGTCCCACTGCAAATAGTTTGGTTAGATGATATAGCGTTATTGCCTAATGGTAAATCCACCTGAATAGAAACAGAGAGGGTTGTATCTGAACAAGGCCCTGAAACCACCATCCTTCTAAAATAAGTATTGGTTAACAATGCACCGGCAGCATATCCCTGACCTGTAGCCCCCGCGATTACACTCCAAGGACCTCCAGAAAGCGTACTACTCATCCAACTGTAAACATATATATTATCTCCTCCGGTCGGGATTGTTCCTGTAAATGCAATTGGAACTTGACCAATACATATGGTTTGAGAAGAACCAATCAGATTATTACCCGGACTTGGCAATACTGTTAAAGCAATAGAATTACTGGTATTCGGGTTACAAGCACCAGCGGTAACAATTCTTCTATAATATGTGGTTTGAAGAATAGTACCCGTTGTATAAGAAGACTGGGTAATATTAACTACCGAGTTCCAGTTTAAATTATCAAGGCTGGTCTCCCATTGATATCCATATTGAGAAGATCCCCCGGTAGGTAAAGTACCTGTTAGGGTTAACGGATTCTGACTAGCGCAAACCGTCTGATTTGCTCCAATTAAATTATTACCAATTAAAGGTTCTACTTGAACACTAATGGAAACACTTGTATTTGCACATCCCCCTCCTGAATTAACAATTCTTCTGAAATAAATATTGGTAACTAAAGCACCAGCGCTATAACTAGATTGTGTAGCTCCAGCTAAGGTATTCCAAGCTACTTGATTGGAACTACTTTCCCACTGATATCCATAAATCCCATCCCCACCTGTAGGTAAGCTTCCTGTAAAGGTTTGGGGACTTGTATTTACACAAATGGTTTGAGTTGATCCCACAATATTATTACCCACTGGGGGTAGTACCATAATGGTTAAAGAATTTGAAGTATTACCAGAACAAACTCCACCCAATATTATCCTTCTGAAATAACGATTAAGGGTTAAGGCAGGAGAAGTGTAGTTCTGTTGTGTTGCACCTGTAACCACTTGCCAGTTAACATTCGTATTGCTAGACTGCCATTGATAGGTATTGTTTCCATTTCCTCCGGTAGGTAAACTTCCGGTAAAAGGTAATGGAGCTTGGCCTTGACATATAGTTTGATCAGATATTACGGTATTATTCCCTAGTATTTGTTCAACCTGAATAAAAATTGAAGTACTAGTATTGGCATTACAAGGTCCTGCAGCAACAATTCTTCGGAAATATGTAGAAGCGCTTATGATTCCAGGGCTTAACGTATTATTAGTACTATTGGCAATTGAATTCCAAGCTAAGTTATTCAAACTACTTTCCCATTGATAACTATAGTTACTATTTCCTCCAGTTGGAGTTGTACCCGTTAATATTCCGGCAACGGATCCTGCACAAAGGGTTTGGGCACCCGATATTAAGTTGTTTCCTATCGGTAGATTAAGTTCAAGGGAAATTACCGTACTGGTATCATTACAGGGGAGAGAATTGGCTACTCTTCTGAAATAGGTATTCACTACTATACTTCCATGGGTATATCCTGAAGCATTCGCTCCTAGTATAGGAGACCAAGGGCCTCCTGGATTAACACTGCTTAACCAACTATAGTTAAAAATCCCACTTCCTCCTGAAGGCGTTGTTCCGGTAAATGGTGCAGGAAGTTGTCCTGTACAAATGGTTTGCGATACCCCAATCTGATGATTGCCAATCGGTGCAAACACAGTAATCGTTAATCCATTGCTAGTATTTGAAGCACATACCCCACTACTGGTTACCACCCGTCGTATATACAAGGTTTGGGTTAAGGTCCCAGGACTAAAGGTTTGATTTGTACCAGATCCAACAGAAGCCCAAATCGCATTATCAGTACTGGTTTCCCATTGATAACTAAATATGCCATTTCCTCCAGTAGGTACCGTCCCTGTAAGCGCAGAAGAGGTTTGACCAGCGCATAAAGTCTGAGCACTTCCAACTGTATTATTACCAGGTGCAGATAAGACAGTAATGAATACATTTCCAGAAACCTGGGAGCAAGTTCCACTAACGGTTGTTCTTCTGAAATAAGTTGAGTTTAATAGCGCTCCAGCAACGAATTGAGAAGCTGTTTCGCCTGGTAATGCTGTCCATAAAACTTGATTAGTACTACTTTCCCATTGATAACTATAGATACCATTTCCTCCTGTGGGTATTACTCCAGTTAACGGTTGAATAGGTACTCCCGCACATACGGTTTGGGCAGATCCTATTTGAACATTCCCTAAGGTAGGTAACCATAACAATTGAATAGAGGCACTGGTAGATGGGGGACAAATACCAGAAGTGACCACTCTTCTGAAATAAAGAGTTTGTGTCAGGGTAGGTTGAGTGAAATTTTGGAAAGTTGCACCACCAATTAGGTTCCAGGTAATATTATCCAAACTACTTTGCCATTGATAGGTATAAGTCCCAGTACCTGCACTAGGTAAAGACCCCGTTAAAGGAGCGGGGATACTACCTGAACAAATAGTTTGATTATTGAGGACTGTATTATTTACAATCGCCTGCTGAATTGAAAGGCTAATTGTATTACTGGTTATTGCTGGGCATGGACCCGCGGAAACAACTCTTCTGAAATAGGTATTTTGGGTTAATCCAGGAGGTAAGTAATTAGCTATTGTACCAGCGGCGACTGTGTTCCAAATTAAATTATCTGTACTACTTTCCCATTGATAATTGTACCCTCCTAAGCCACCGGTAGGCAATGTTCCTGTTAATATAGCAGGAACAGTACCTGAACATAAGGTTTGATTAGAACCGACAATATTATTTGCCAAGGGTTGACTAACCAAGATTGAAAGTACAGTACTCGTATCCTGACAAGGAAGGGATGTTACTATTCTTCTGTAATAAACTGCTGCGGTAAGCGAACCTGGAGTAAAATTAATCAAAGTAGATCCGCTTAACGGAGCCCAAGGACCTAATGGATTTGCTCCTGACAACCATTGGTAGGAATAGGTGCCAGATCCTCCGGTAGGCAAGGAACCCGTTAAGGGAGTTGGCAACGATCCAGAACAAATGGTTTGGCTATTGCCTATGAGGTTATTGCCTAAAGTAGGGAATACGGTTAGGCTTATTGAATTACTGTTGAGTACTGGACATGGTCCAGAAGAAATATTTCGGCGATAATAAATAGTTGAAGTAGGCGCTCCTGGATTTAAACTAACTGCGGATTGACCTGTTAGTGAAGTCCATGCCAAGTTATCTGGACTTGATTCCCATTGATAACTAAATATACCATTCCCTCCACTAGGGATAGTACCGGTTAATAAGGTAGCGGATTGCCCTGAGCATAAGGTTTGATTGCTTGCAATGATATTATTAGCAATAGCAGGCGTCAATATAATTCCGACAGAAATACTATTATCTGAACAAGGTCCACTAATTACAACTCTCCTGAAATAGGTTGTATTTCCTAAAATACCAGGAGAATATTGAGCTTGGGTTTGCCCTGGAATTTGAGTCCATAAGGCATTGTTAGTACTACTTTGCCAGATGTAAGTGTACGTTCCATTGCCTCCTGTAGGTACTGTTCCGGTTAAAGTAGTGGCTGAAATTCCAGTACAAATCGTCTGGGAAGACCCTATCGTATTATTACCGATGATAGGATTAATTTCAATCTGAATAGTCGTGCTGGTTAATGGAGGGCATGCACCTGAAGTTACAATTCTACGATAATAAGTATTAATGGAAGGAGTTCCAGCAGCAAAGTTTTGTAGGGTAGCATTAGTGGCAGGGAACCACGTTACGTTATCTGTACTAGTCTCCCATTGATATAGGAAGGTACCCAATCCTCCCCCAGGAGAAGACCCTGAAAGACCCGCGGCAATAGCTCCTGTACATAATGTTTGAGAGGAGAATATGGTATTATTACTAATCGGAGGGTTGGTGGTTACTTGAATAGTTAAACTAGTATCTTGACGACATCCTCCACTAGTAATAATCCTTCTGAAATAGGTCAAGTTTACGAGTGCCCCCGAAGTATAGTTTTGACCTGTAGCCCCTACTAACGATGCCCAGGCAACTTGATTAGCGCTGCTTTGCCATTGATAAGCATAAACGCCTGTACCCCCTGTAGGAACAGTTCCGGTAAAGAGAGAGGGTGCTGTTCCTGCACAGATGGTTTGGGTGGAACCCACCAGATTATTAGCAATCGGAGGTTCTACAAATACTTGTATAACATTACTTGAATCTGGACTACAAAATCCTGAAATAACTACTCTTCTAAAGTACAAGGTTTGAGAAAGTGCTGGAGGAGTATGATTAATACCTCCCCCATTTGTAGTTACTGCCCAGCTATTTGAATTTAAACTTGTCAACCATTGATAGGAATAAATATTATTTCCTCCAGAAGGCAAACTACCAGTTAGAGAAGCAGGGGTTGCTCCAAAACAAATCGTTTGATTTGAGGATATCGTATTACTTCCAATTAACAAATGAACCGTAACATCAATCTCATTAGAAGTAGAGGGTGGACAAGCACTACCAGTAACTACTCTTCTAAAATATAGGGTTTGATTTACGATTGGGGGTAAGAAGTTTGGAAAAGATGCACCTGCAATCGCTTGCCAACTAATTTGATTATTACTGCTTTGCCACTGATAGTTGAAAGTACCTGTTCCGCCTGTGGGTACAGATCCACTGAGGGTAATGGGTAACTGCCCCTGACAAATGGTTTGGGAAGGGGTTATTCCATTATTCCCAATGGAGTCTTCAATAACTAAGGAAACAGAAACACTGGTATCAGCGCAGGATCCTGAATTTACTAATCTTCTATAGTACCTGATAACATTAGGAGTTGGGGGTAAATAGGTGATCGCCGTTTCTCCTGGAAGGGTGGTCCAAGTACTATTCTGTGCACTACTTTGCCATTGATAGGAATAAAATCCTGTTCCACCCACAGGCAATGTTCCGGTAAAGGCTACAGGTGCAGCATTTCTACACAAGGTCTGGGTAGATAAAACAGTATTATTGGTTATTGGCGGACTTACGGTAATGGTTAGGGTGGCACTATTATTAAAACACGGTCCAGAAGTAACTACCCTTCTAAAATAAATTGTAGTGGTAACAGTACCATGGCTATAATTAATATTCGTAGATCCTGGTAAAGTAGTCCAAGTAACCGAATTCGAACTACTCTCCCATTGGTAAGAGAATATACCATTTCCCCCTTGTGGTAATGTACCAATAAAGGTGGTCGGTACTTGGTTAGGACATAAGGTTTGGTCAGTAGCAATAATATTTCTGGAAATGGTAGGGAATACAGAAATCAATACACTATTGGTGGTATCCTGACAGAAGCCTGAAATCAACACTCTTCTGAAATAAAAGGAATTAGAAATATTTCCGGTATTATAATTTATTGCTGTCCCGGTAGATGTAGGTATCCAAGTACTATTATCTGAACTGCTTTGCCATAGATAACCATAAATACCATTTCCACCCGTTGGGGTACTTCCGGTTAAAACGCTTGGAGAAGTACCAATACAAACGGTTTGAGAACTACCAATAAAATTATTTCCAAGTGCAGGTTGAACAAACACATTTGCGGTATCGCTTGGTGTATTACAAACTCCTGAAACAATCATCCTTCTATAATACAAGGACTGAGATAAAATCGGGAGCGTTTGATTTTGATTTGTTGACCCCGTAAAATTCGACCAGTTGATATTATTATTACTGGTCTGCCATTGAAAGGCAAATGTTCCGTTTCCTCCAGAGGGAGCCAATCCTGTTAAGTTTACAGGTAATTGACCTGTACAAAGCGTTTGGGACGCACCAATGAGATTATTTTGAATCGCTGGTTCTACTTGAATGGAAATGACGGAACTGGTATTCGGTGCGCATACTCCACTCACAATCACTCTGCGATAATATATATTCGAGGTTAATGCACCTGTGTTAAGATTTTGTAACGTACCTCCTGCAACTGCACTCCAAGAAAGATTATTAGAACTACTTTCCCAATTATACTGATAATTCAAATTACCTCCGGTAGGCAAGGATCCACTCAATATAGCAGGAGCAGTAAATTGACAAATGGTTTGACTTGAATTGATTTGATTATTTCCAATCGGGAATTCAACTATAACTTGTGTTCTAGATGTATCTGAACAAGTTCCTGAAAGGACTATCCGTCTAAAGTATTGGGACTGTGTAACTGGAGGAACTGCATATCCGGTAGTATTGATTCCGGTCATTACTGCCCAGCTTAAATTATCTGGACTACTTTCCCATACATAAGTATAAGAACCTGTACCCCCTGTTGGGATAGAGCCTGTTAATGCAGATGGAATACCCCCATTACAAAGTGTTTGTGAATTCCCTATCTGATTATTAAAAATACCAGGGATAGTTGCATAACTTATCGTATTACTTATGGATAAAGGACATGCTCCAGATTGAATCGTTCGGCGGAAATAGGTGTTTCCAGAAAGTATAGGAGGATTAACACTGGTTTGGGTGCTGGAACTGAAGGTAGTCCAGTTAATATTATCAGCGCTAGATTCCCAAACAAAAACATAATTCCCTAAACCGCCGGTTGGGGTTGTACCTAATATTCCTGGAGGTGTTTGTCCTGTACAAACGCTTTGATTCGAACTGATGGAATTATTACCAACCGGGGGATTAACATAAATGGATATTGTATTACTGGTTACAGGAGTTGTACAAGCTCCTGAGTTTATCATCCTTCGATAATACGAGTTTACCGTTGGAGAACCTGGGGAATAATTGTTGGATGCACCAGCAGTGATCCAATTAATTAAATCGATGCTGGATTCCCATTGATAAACAAATACTCCATTTCCTCCGCTAGGTGTTAAACCGGTTAATTGGGAAGAGGCACTACCGAAACAAATGGTTTGATCAGTGTTAATAGTATTATTCCCTACTGTCGGATGAACGGTAATGGTCAAAGTTGAGGAGGTGCTAGGAGAGCATATCCCCGCATTAATTATCCTTCTGAAATACCGATTTTGAGTAAGAGCGCCTGAAGTATAACTAACAGAGGTACCACTCAGAATTGGATTCCAATTAATATTATTGGTACTTGATTCCCATTGATAAACATAGTTACTATTTCCGCCTGAAGGCACTGTACCGGTTAATTGAACTGTACTTCCTTCACAAATTGTTTGATTAGTTGATATTGAATTATTTCCAATAGTAGATTCTATCAATATACTTATGCTATTGGAAACATGGTTAAAACAAGGGTTTGAAGATACTAACCGTTGATAGTAATATTGACCTGGTAGCGTGGCGGGAACCAAGAAGGTTTGTGTTTGACCTGATAGAGAATTCCAGGTTAGGTTATCAGGGCTACTTTGCCATTGATAAATATAAGTTCCAGTTCCTCCGGTAGGGGTCGTTCCCGTTAAATTAGTAGGAGATGATCCCTGACATATAGTTTGATCAGATTGAATAGTATTGTTCCCTAATGCTGGGAAAACACTTACAATGATTACATTGCTAGCATTAAAACAGGTTCCAGCCCCTACTACCCTACGGAAATAAGTTTGGAAATTAATTACAGGTGAGGCATAGGAAACAGCTGTTGCTGTAGGGTCATTGAACCAGTTAACGTTATCATTACTGGTTTGCCATTGATAGGTATAAATACCACTACCCCCGGTTGGATTACTACCAGTAAGTAAAGCTGGGGTGGTTCCTGAACAAATGGTTTGGCTTGAGTTTACGGTATTACTTCCAATAGGAGTAATTGGAATTGCCGATATGCTAGTGCTTGTTGAAGGGGCACATACACCTCCTGAAGTAATGATTCTGCGGTAATAGGTTGCCCCAAAGATAGGACCTGGTGAATACCCTGTTTGGGTTGCACCTATCTGATTGTTCCAGTTTACATTGTCAAAACTAATTTGCCATTGATAGGTAAATACCCCTAAACCTCCAGTAGGTGTTGATCCTGATAATGGAAAAGGAGCCTGTCCAATACATAAAGTTTGACTATTTAAAATGGTGTTATTGCCAATGGCAGGTTCAACCATTATCAAAACAGTCGCACTTGTTAAAGTTGTTGGACACACGCCTCCAGATTGAACTAACCTCCGATAATAAGTTGAGGAAGTGGTATTTATGGGAGTATGATTTTGAGTTACTCCGCCTGAGCTATTTGCCCAAGTTATTTGATCAGGAGAACTTTCCCAGGTAAAGATAAATATCCCATTTCCCCCTGTTGGTAGAGAACCTGTTAGGATATTGGGTGTTTGCCCTGAACATATGGTATGGCTACTTCCAATTTGGTTTCCAGAAATATTGGGTTCAACATAAACTGAAAAAGAAGTACTGGTAGAAGCAACACATAAACCAGAAACAACTACACGACGATAATACGTGTTTGAAGTCAAAGTTGGCGTTGGATAATCAATAGAAGTTATTCCAGTCCCTATCCACGCTAAATTGTTAGTACTACTTTGCCATTGATAGGTAAAAAACCCATTACCTCCAGAGGGGACAGCCCCTGTTAAATAGGCTGCTGTGCCACTACAAATAGAATTATTCCCGGCAATTACATTATTTAGAATGTTGGTTTCTAATACAATTCCAACCACATTGCTGAATTGATTAGAACATGCTCCTGAAGCAACTACCCTTCTAAAATAGGTCGTGCTGGAAAGTAAATATCCTGTGAGCCCACTGTTAATTTGGCCGGCAAAATTATTCCAGGTGAAATTATCTAAACTACTTTGCCATTGATAGGCAAATACTCCATTACCTCCTGTAGGAACCGTACCGGTTAAAGAAGAAAAGGGTACAGCTCCACAAAGAGTTTGGCTGTTTCCGATAATATTGTTTCCTAAGGGAGAGGTAATGGTAATCGTTACTACCGAACTGGTAATGGCATTACAAGAACCTGAAGAAACTAACCTTCGGAAATAAGAAGTTGAAGTTAAAAGATTAGGACTATGGTTTTGACCTGCTCCATCTGCTATCCAAGTTAGATTATTAGCACTACTTTCCCAGGTGTAGGTATAAATACCCGAGCCTCCAGTGGGTAACTGACCTGTTAATATTGCAATTGGACTTCCCGAACAAATGGTTTGATTGCTGCCAATCAAGTTATTCCCCAAATTAGGAACAACAGTTATGGTTATCATATTACTGGTGAGCACCGGACAGGGAGGAGAACTTACAACTCTTCGGTAATAAATATTTGAGCTCACAGATGGCAATGTTAGCTGATCCCCGGTTGACCCAATCACAGGATTCCATAAAATAGTATTAGCACTAGATTGCCAGGAATATGTATAGGTTCCATTTCCACCACTTAATACAACTCCAGACAAGGGTTGTCCAGTAGTTCCAGTGCATAATGTTTGATCTGCCACTAAGGTATTCCCTAAAATGGGCTGATTAATCTCAATAAGCACAACATTGCTAGATTGAACACAAGATCCACTGGTGACTACTCGTCTGTAATAGGTACTTTGCACTAATCCAGGTGGGCTATATCCAGTAAATATTTGTCCTGTTATTGGTGACCAAGTTAAATTATCGCTGCTGGATTGCCATTGAAAAGTATAGGAACCAGTTCCTCCTGCAGGAGTCAGTCCTGTTAAGGCAGAAGGCAATGTGCCATTGCATAGCGTTTGTCCTGCACCAATCGTATTATTCGTAATACTAGGTTGAACATTAATAGATATGGAGGCAGAAACAGACCCTGGGCAAATCCCAGCAGTAACGACTCGTCGATAGTATGTACCTGCTGTTAATATTGGGGGTTGATAATTTAGGGAATTAGTAGACGTGATACTATTCCAAGCAATATTATTGGTACTACTTTGCCACTGATACGTGTAAACTCCCCCTCCACCACTTGGGAATATACCGGTTAAAGAGGTGGGTTGTGTTCCTGAGCAAATAGTTTGACTGGTAAATATGATATTGTTTCCAATCGGTTGGTCAATATAAACAGCCACTTCAGTGCTATTACTAATACATAAGCCGGAAGTAACTACACGCCTGAAATAAGTAAGCTGAGTCATTGCTCCCCCTGCGTAAGTATTAGCGGTTGCCCCAGTAATAGGTGCCCAAGGAATAAACACCGGATCTAAAGTGCTTTCCCACTGATAGGTATAAATTCCACCTCCACCTACTGGAGAGGTTCCGGTTAATAAGGTTGGAGAAGAACCTGAACAGACTGTTTGATTTGGTCCTACTGTGTTATTCGTAATCTGATTCACTACTGTTATTACAACTGTATTACTGGTTGAAGGAATACAGCTAGAAGAACTAACAATTCTCCTAAAGTAAGAATTGACAGTAACCATCAACGGTGCTTGGTTTTGATTAATCCCCCCGTTAACATTGGCCCATAATGAATTATCTGTTGAGGATTGCCATTGGAATGAATAGGTTCCAATTCCTCCTGTAGGGGAACTCCCTAACAGGGCAGCAATAGTTGATGCCTGACATATGGTTTGATTCTGAGAGATTAGATTATTCCCAATTCCAGGATTTACAAATACTATAGCAGTATCTGAAGGTAGAGGAGTACAAACCCCAGAAGCCACCATCCTTCGGTAATAAGTTGTACTAAAAACTGTCCCAGGGGTAAAGTTCTGTTGAGTTGCTCCAGATATTGGATTGAACCCAACCATATTAGTGCTAGACTGCCACTGAAATGTAAATATTCCGGTTCCTCCGGATGGAGCAGTACCACTTATTTGAACAGATAGTTGCCCAGAACAAATGGTTTGATTTGGAGTAATTAGATTCCCTCCTACCAATAAATCAACCAACACTTGTAAGGAATCACTTACTGAAAAACATCCCCCTGAGGTTACATTTCTTCTATAATAGGTGGTTGAGGTTAAAGAACCAGGTCCATAAGAGAAATTGGTTTGCCCAGTTAAAGGACCCCAACTAACCAAATTCGTACTACTCTCCCATTGGTATTGAAACACCCCATTTCCTCCTCCCAATACTGGACTGTTTAATAAGGCGGCTGTACTTCCTAAACAAATGGTTTGATCATTTTGAATATTATTATTTGTTATCAACGGGGAAATGGATAATAAAACAACCGTTGAAGAAGTGGAAACAGCACATGCCCCTGAGGTTACTAGCCTTCTAAAATAGGTTGAACTTGGTGTAGTTGGGGGTAAATAATCTGATAAAGTGCCGGCGCTAATAGAATTCCAAGTGGAATTATTTAAACTGCTCTGCCATTGATAAACATAAGTTCCACTACCTCCAGTGGGAATAGTACCCGTAAACTGAACGGGTAAAGTCCCTATACATAACGTTTGAGAAGCCTGAATATCATTATTACCTAAGGGAGGTTGTAAGGTAATTCTTATCCCAGCAGTTGCTTGTATACAAGGTCCTGAAGTTAAAACTCGCCTAAAGTATAAGGTCGAGGCAACCGTTCCAGGATTATAAGCTACTGTTGTGACTCCTGCAAGCGGAATCCATAGGGTAGAATCCAAACTAGATTCCCATTGATAATTATAGATGCCATTTCCACCGCCAGGAACACTACCGGTAATAAGCGAAGCAGATTGACCTACACATATGGTTTGATTATTCCCAATCACATTATTCGTAATTGCCGGCATCGCCGACATCGTAACCGAATTGCTGGAATTGGAAGCACAACCAGAAGAATTTACCAATCTTCGATAATAGGTATTCGCATTGATTACAGGTGGTTGATAGTTTTGACCTAACCCACCAATAGGAATGTTAAACCAAGTGGAATTATTTAAACTACTTTGCCAAATAAAGGAATAGGTTCCCGTTCCTCCACTAGGAGAACTACCCAACAATTGAAATGGAGTTCCTCCTGCGCATAAGGTTTGGTCACTACTGATTTGATTATTGCCAACCGGAGGAAAAACTGTAATCTGTATACTACTACTGGAATTGGGAGGACACAATCCTGAAATTACCACCCGCATGTAAAAAGTAGTTACACCCAAGGTTCCTGGAGTTAGGTTCTGAGTTGTAGCATTTGCGACATTCACCCAAGAACTATTATCCGTTGAACTCATCCATTGATAGACATACGTTCCTGTTCCTCCGGCAGGAGAAGAACCCAAAAATCCAGAAGGTGTACCGCCAGAGCAGATGGTTTGGCTAGATAAGATTAAATTATTACTGACTCCTCCCTGAACCTGAACCGTTATATTATTGCTATTATTGGCTGTACAAGAACCAGAGGTTACTACTCTTCTGAAATAAGTTAAAGTACCTAATGTAGGGGCTGTATAGGTACTACTAACCGCTCCCGGAAGTGAAGTCCACACCGTAGCATTTGCAGAAGATTGCCATTGATAAGTGTAGTTACCATCTCCTCCTGTTGGATTAGTACCAGTAAATAAAGCAGGCGCAACGCCTGTACATATTGTTTGGTTGGCTCCTACAATGTTGTTACCAATCAAAGGAAATATATAAATAGCTGAAATTGCAGAGGTAGTAGGAACACATAACCCCCCACTTACAACTCTTCTATAATAAACAGTGGATAAAATGGAGGGTGGAGCTAAATTCTGGAAAGTACTTCCGGTAATGGTTGACCAGGTTATCTGATTAGCACTGCTTTGCCATTGGTAGGAATAGTTGCCGCTTCCGCCTGAGGGTAAAGATCCATTAATCCCCGAAGCTGCTTGACCAGTGCATAAAGACTGATCTGCCCCCAGGGTATTATTGCCAATTTGTTGTTCTATGACAATCAGAGCTGATGTAAAGGTTGGAGCATTACATGGACCTGATAATACTCTACGCTGAAAATAAGTCGATTGAGTCAATAACCCAGGTGAATATCCAGTCCCATTTGCACCCGATATTAAAGCCCAAGAGGATCCGTCTAAACTTGAATCCCACTCATAAGTGTAGGAACCAGTTCCTCCAGTTGGCGTAGTACCAGTTAATGAAGATGAGACAACCCCTGCACATAAGGTTTGTGAGGCACCAACATTATTATTACCAACCGCTGGGGTTATAATTACTGCTACATTGTTCGAAGTATTTGCAGGACAAGGAGATGAAACAATTACTCTTCTAAAATAAGTAAGTACTGTAAGTGGGTCGGAGGTTAATTGTTGATTAGTCCCTCCTGCATTAAACCAGGCTACCTGATTTAAGCTACTTTCCCAAGTATAAACAAAGGCCCCAGCTCCTCCTGTAGGTAAGGTACCGGTTAAACTCGCAGTGCCGCCAGAACAAATAGTCTGCTGACTTCCAATAATATTATTACTTGGGGTGAGGACAACCTCTATCGTGACTATGTTTCCAGCTACATTATTACATGCACCCGAACTAACCAACCTTCGGAAATAAGTGTTTATCGTTAAAGAACCGGGAGAAAAATTCTGGGCTATCGCAGGAGGTATATTATTCCAGATTAAATTATCAGTGCTCGATTGCCATTGATAGGTGTAAATCCCAGTTCCCCCTGATGGCAAACTTCCGGTTAATCCTGTTGGTGTACTGCCGTTACAAATAGTTTGATTTGCCCCAACAGTAATTAATCCTAAACCCGGATTCACCACTACTGTATGTGAATTACTATTTAATTGGCAAGCGCCTGAAATCACCACTCTCCTGAAATAAGCATTACTATTTAGAGGAGGTGGAGTGTAGGAGGGTGTAGTAATTCCTAAAACTGTATTCCAAGTTGAATTATTTATACTGGATTGCCACTGATAAGTGTAGGTTCCAGTTCCTCCTCCAGGAAGGCTACCGGTAATAAGAAGAGGCACTCCCCCTTGACATATCGTTTGACTAGGCGTAATAGTATTATTATTTACTATCGGATCGAGTAGCACCGTTAGCGTAGAACTTGTTAAGGGAGCGCACGTTCCACCACTTACAATTCTTCTGAAATAAGTTGCTGCTATGGGAACGCCTGGTTGATAGTCAGTTTGAGTTGCACCAGCAATTGTATTCCAAGCAACAGTATTTAAACTACTTTCCCATTGATAACTATAGTTATTATTTCCGCCAGTAGGCAACAAGCCGGTTAACAATGCTGGAGCTGAACCTGTACAAACCGTCTGATTCGCCAGTATTTGATTATTCCCCAACAATGGCTCAACCACCACTTGAGCAAGATTACTAATTCCGGAAGGGCATAAACCTCCTGCTACTAAACGCCGGAAATAGGTTTGCGTAAACAAAGCACCGGATAAATATTGCGTGCTTACTGCCCCAGTAATAGTAACCCAATTTATATTATCCAAGCTAGACTGCCAGCTATAAGTGTAAGATCCACTTCCGCCTGTTGGGGTTGTACCGGTAAATTGAGTCGGGGCTTGTCCAAAACAAATAGTCTGATGAGCACCGATAGAGTTATTGGCAATAGCTTGTTGTACCGTAATTGTAATGAGCGTACCAGTTTCAGGAGCACATATTCCTGAGGAAACAACTCTTCGGTAAAAGGCAGAAATAGTTTGAATTCCAGGTGAGTAGGCAGATAAAGTAGCAGATGGAATCGAAGACCAGGTGGAATTATTGAGGCTACTTTCCCATTGATAACTATAAATATTATTACCCCCAGTTGGAGTGGAACCCGTTAACGTAGTAGCCACGGAACCACTGCATATGGTTTGAGAAGCTGCAGTAAGATTATTGCCAATTGCTGGATTTGTTGTAATAAGGATGGTATTACTCACAGCATTACAGTTTCCAGAAACAATTTGCCTTCGGAAATAGGTGGAAGCATTGATAATAGGTGGAGATAAATTTTGACCTGTCCCACTTACCACAGAATTCCAGATGAGGTTATCTGTACTACTCTGCCAAGTATAAGTATAAGTCCCAGTTCCTCCCAATGGAGAGGCGCCATTTAAAGTGGCTGGGGTAGTTCCCGCACATATGGTTTGAGCAGATCCAATATTAACACCTGTAATAAGTGGCAATACTTGTGCAAATAAAGACCCACTTATCGAAACCGGACAAGCACTCGAAGTAACCAATCGTCGGAAGTATCCTGACCCCGCTAAAATCCCAGAACTATAACTACCTGAAATTGCTCCCGGAATACTAACCCAAGTGGTATTGTCGGAACTACTTTGCCATTGATAAACATAGGCATTGTTCCCTCCTGAAGGCTGAGTCCCAGTGAAAGCAGGAGGAACGTTCCCTGAACATACAGTTTCTGTAGTTGGAATTACATTTCCAGTTACAACAGGATCAACCACAATTAATACTCCTGTACTACTGCCCGAACAGGTACCTGAGAAGGTCTGTCTTCGATAATAAATTGAAGTTGTTAAGCTACCTGGAGTAAAATTTTGTCCTGTAGATCCAATCACATTACTCCAAAAACTATTATCTAAACTACTCTGCCATTGATAGGTATAACTCCCACTTCCTCCGGTTGGAAGTGCTCCATTTAATTGAGCAGGAGTAGAACCACTACAAACCGTTTGCTGACTACCAATTGTTGTATTCCCCAATCCCGGCTGAACGGTAACTGATATAGCGGTAGAAGATATAGCACTACAAGCCCCACTCGATACTAACCGTCGAAAATAGGTATTCACCCCTAACAATCCTGATGCATATCCAGTATTCGTACTTCCAGTAATGGATACCCAGGTAATTTGATTTGTACTACTTTGCCATTGATAGGCATATCCTCCTGTTCCGCCGGTAGGAATAGTGCCCGTAAATGCTGTAGGTAGTTGGCTGGCACATAAAGTTTGATTCGGCCCTATAGTGTTAGACCCTATAGCAGGTTGTACGGTGACTAATACGGTATCTCGGTTAATACAAGCATTAGGATCGGTTTGAATCACCTGATAACTATAAACTCCTGCCGTTGCTAAAGTTATCGTTGGGTTTGAAATTGTGGAAGAACTTAACCCTGTAGCGGGTGACCAAGAATAGGTAAACCCTGGAGTACTACTCCCTCCTAAATTGCCCGTTTGTCCGGCACATAAGGTAACATCAGATCCTGCACTTGCCAGATTTGCGGGATGAATGAAGACTACTGCCGTATCATAAGAAATATTTCCGCATAATGAATTAGTAACTCTTAGTCTTACAGTATCTACCGAACCAGGATTACCATTTAACAATGGAATTATTGGAAAGGTAACTGTTGCGGTATTCGCTGGAAAACTTACCGTACCACTTAAATTTTGATAATCTACTCCATTAATCGCATCACCCAAAATGGTATAATTTACATTTAGTGCAGAAATGGTATCTCCTGCACGTCTAAGTTGAACTAATCCATTATTACACGTTCTACGAGCGACTGAAGTAAGAGTTGTAAAATCAAAGGTGTTATAAGGGCAGAAAACACTGCCTTGTTCTAAAAATATTCCTGAATCCAAGAAACAATCATACCCATCCGCAATGGCAATTTTTACATGATAGGTACCACAGGTATTGGGAACATAAATTTTTCCAGTTAATCGAACCGTAAAGCCATCGTATTGCACCGTTAAGCCTCCGGGATTATTTACAAACAGGGAAGAATTTACTCCTGGATTTACGTGATCTAATAAAATTGGAGGATTAGCAACGGGTATATTACTAGGTAAGGTTGCAATATTAGGGCTACCCACAATTCCTGGCCCACTCACAAAAATTCCGATTGCATCGCTAAACCCAGTACCTATATATTCTGGATATTCTTCTGAGGCGAATACAAAAGAAATACGAATGGTATCACAACCTGGTTGTACATCAAATTCTAAAATACAAGCATCATAAGTTGCTGGTGTAATAGGACCAGGGAAAGCATTTAAGATTGCATTTAACTGAGCATCACCCGGCAAACGCCCATTGGGTAATACCTGACATGTACCTATAGAACTTGTATTATTGGGACCGGGAGCGTTTGCAACATGGCCCGTAGATAATAAAACTCCAGTATTAATCCCGATGTTTGAAGAACTTCCATTAAACGTTGCCCTCGCGGTATCCGGACAACTTATGGTAACGTTACTAATAATCATCCCTCCCCCATTCAAAATGTTAACCATTTGATTGGCAGTTGGGCCACTAGTCACAACTAATTGACCAAAACTAATATTAACCCAACAGGAAAATATCACGAATGAGAACACACTACTCCTCAGCAGAATTTTCGAGATTTTTTTCGTTATTGAAGGATCGAATATCAGCAAAACCAAAGATAATATTAGGGAAGAAGCCTATAAAAATACAATTATACTAATATATCAAAAACATAGTTAAAATTACCATTTTAAGGCAAAACTAATGTTGTTTTTTTGTAAACAGTACAAATAATTGATTGAAAGGAAAATAATTGTTTAATGCATAGAAATAAACTCCAGAACTTGGAAATGATGCAAAATTTTGGTCAAGCCGAATAAAGTGAACTTTATCTTAGTATGAAATTTTTATTACGATAATAAGAAATATTGGATAAGTTGAAATAAAAGCTAAATTTGCACTCGTTTTAATAACCTTTCAACACACACACACACACACAATGAAAGCAATCAAATTTTTCGCACTGTTCGTAGCTATCACCGCGTTGGTAGCCTGTAACAAAGGGGTAGACCCTAAAGAAGTAGAAGCCATGAAAACTGAAAACGCTTCTTGGCAAGCTAAATTGGCTGAAATTCAACAAGCCAATAGTAATTTACAAGCTGATTACGATGCCATGAAAAAGGATTTCGGAATGAAACTTGGAGAAAAAGGTATTGAAAAAATGATGAAGGCTGACTCTACAGCTATGGCAACCAAAGATGCTGAAGTTAATGGAGTAGTTACTGAGCACACTGACTTAGTAAATGCTTTCTCAACTTTCTTAACTGAAAATGACACTTGGTTGAATGAGTTAGCTAACAACAAAACCACTACCGAAGAAGCCAAAAAAATCTGGGCTGAAAAACAAGCTAAAGGTGCTGAATTCGTTGCTAAAAATGACGAAATCGCTCAAAAATGGGCTGGTTGGAAAACCACTTTCGAAACTTGGGCTGCTGAAAACGTAACCAAATTCGCTGGTAAAAAATAATTCATCCCAATGAATTTAAAGGCTGTCTGTTATAGACAGCCTTTTTTTTTGCCTAAGTATTTTATTTCATATTTATTTCGTTGATTTTTATCCATACTATCCAATAATGAAATTCCACCTCTGGAAAATTGTTCTTTTAACTTCTCTAGCCTTTTTATTCGCATGGATTTGCGCCTGTAATTCTCCATCCCAACAAAAAAAAGATGAGTTAACTTTTATTCTTAAAAACCTAAATCAAGAGGATATTAAATCTGAACCCGATTCCCTGAAAAATAGAGAAGAAAACGTAGTATCCTTCATTCATTCTATAGAACTTTTTTTACAGGAAAACCCCACTGACCCAGACGCACATCAATGGTCATTTGAAATTGCGCAGCTTTATTTATCTGAATTATCTGACCCCCTAAAAGCCTGCGAATGGTTAAAACATACATATTCCATCTACCCTACTTCAATATCAGCTCCCGAAGCCTTATTTCTATCCGCTAATATTTATCATCAGGATTTAAATGACATAACACAAGCTCGAAAATTATATCAAAAATTTATTCAAAAATATCCCGACCATCCACTTACCAAACAAGCTTTTATAGAATTAAATAATTTACCTATCCCCTTACCTTCCCAAATTAAGTAGAGGCATTTAAAGTAATAAAGTATTTTTTTAATAGGGTTTTCATATCTCCCCTAAGATTCCTTGATATTGGAACTTCACTTCCATCCGTCATTAATACATTACCCCCATCATGACTGCGTAATACTTTACGAATATGTTGCACATTAATTAAATATGATTTATGAACTCTTAAAAATCCAAAAGGAGTTAAGGATACCTCAAATTGCCGTAAATTATAAGAAGATAAAAGCGGAGCGTTGCCAATTAAAAATAAACGAGTATAATTTATTTCAGCCATACACCGCACGATATCTGAAATTGGTACTAAATGATACCCTTCCATTACAGGCAACAATAATTTCTCATTTCCAGGTTGAAATAATTTTATTTCATCCGTTGGCTCTGTTTCTAAAATTGTTTTTTCTGCATCTGTTTTATATAAAGACAAAAATTTTTGAATGGCTAATATTAATCTATCTTCTTGAATAGGCTTTACAATATAATCCAAGGCTTCCAAATTAAATGCATCGGCAGCATAATCTGCATAAGCGGTAATAAAAATCACATAGGCATCTCCAGAATATTGATTTCGAATATACTCCATCATGTTGCCATCTGGAAGGGTAATATCTAAAAACAATAAATCTGCTTTTTCTGTAGGATGCCACGCTTCGAATCCTGCAATAGAGTCAAATTCCCCAACCAAATTTAACTGAGGATATTGGGCTAATTTATTTTTTAATGACTGACGGATGATAAACTCATCCTCAACAATTGCAACTTTAAACATACTACAAGTGTTTTAAACATCATATTCGTTCCTTCGGAATATGTAAATATAAGGTTTCCAATTTACATTCGTATTTTCAATAAATATTTTATGTTTTATGTCATTTGCAGATCTCTCTTTGTTTCATTCCTTATTACATCACGCCGCTGATGCGGTTCATATTGCAAAATTATCCGGGGAATTATTGTATTTAAATGAAAAAGCCTGTCAAAACTTAGGAATAATAGAGGATAATTATCAAGGAAAATATGTATTTGACATAGAAAAATTATTTAAAGAACCTGGAGTATGGGAAAGTCATGTAGAATTTGTAAGAAATGAAGGTCCAATCCGAATGCGAGGTAATTTAATCAACTCGGATGGGAAATTATTACCTATTGAGGCTTCAACCTCTCTGGTAAACTTAAACAATTCAGAATATATTGTTGCTTTTATTAGAGATATTAAAGAACAAGTAGAAGAAGAGCAATTATTACAAAAAACCTTAGAGATATTAAGGATAAGTGTTGAAATTTCTACCTGCCTTTTACAAACTAATCCTAATATAGATCCTGTATTTCAATCGTTGCAAATATTGGGAGAAGGCGTAAAAGTTGATCGGGTTTATATTTTTCAAAACATTGGGGACACAAAACAGGATGAATTAAGATGTAGAATATTGAAAGAATGGTCTTCCTCTGCAATAGAACCCAGGGCAGATAACCCTATTTATCAAAATATACCCTATAATAAACGCTGGCAAAAAATATTGGAATCTGGAAACATTCTTCAAGGCTCCATTAATGATTTTCCAGAGGATGAATTAGCTATTTATGATGAACAATCCATAAAATCATTATTGGTTTTACCCATTGAAATTAATGATTATTTCTGGGGATTTATCGGATTTGATGCATGTCAGGAAGTTAAACATTATGGCGATCAGGAAATTAACTTATTAAAACTTACCGCTAATTTAATTGGATTATATACCGAAAGAAACCAATATACTCAGGAATTAAAATCAGTTGTAAATGAAAAAGAAATACTATTAAAAGAAATTCATCATCGTACTAAAAATAATCTTGCATTAATTTCCGGACTATTAGATCTTCAAGAAAACAGACCCGAAAAATATACCATTGAATCCTATTCCAATAATATTAGATCCCGAATCCAAAGTATTTCCTTAATTCATGAGGCTTTATCTATCTCAAAACCCTTTGCAGAATTATCGTTTTTACAATATTTAAATTTATTAATTCCCAGAATTGAACATAGTATGTCTCCTATTTTAACCATAACCAAACACCTACAAATTGAGAATTTTAATTGGATTGAATTAAATGATGCCGTTTCTTTAGGAATGATTATTAATGAAATAATTTCTAATATGTATCGGCATGTATTTTTACCGGGATTAGGGGATACTTTAATTATTTCTACTCAACATATTCCTGGAAAGGGAGTATTAATTCATTTATGCGATAATGGCCCCGGAGTAAAAGAAGAAAAATTGTTGAATATAGGTTCGAAATCCTTAGGATATAGTATTATTAAAGGTTTATGTGCTCAATTAAAAGCTGAATTAACGGTATATTCTAATCGAGGCTTAAATTATGAGATATTATTACCACTGAAAAAAATTCAGTAATTTATTTTTGTTCTGTTTGTGGAGTCGGCAATATGGGTGCCTCAATTATTTTACCTGTAATTCCTAAATGGATAAATGGAGATTTAGGGTCGTTGGTAGTAACAGCAATGGTTTTATTTACTTGCCCTAAACTTTGATTCTTACTTCTAAACGTTACCAAGCCATAGGAATCTTCTCCCGGCGCCAAGGTGGTATTCTCAGGCATTCCACTGGTACATCCACACGCTGGTTTCCAACTTCGTATTATTAATTGTCCATTTCCTTCATTCCGAAAGCTAAATACCATCATTGCAGAATCACCATACACAATAGTACCAAAATCAACAGTATATTTATCAAATCGAATAATAGGCGAATTTTCATTTGGCATTTTTGATAAATTTTCATTTCGATAAGCATAAATAGCAAATGGCTTTTCATTATCATTCGGCTCATCGGTGAAAATTCTAAATTTAGAAAATACTAATCCCCACCCTTCCATTTTATCTACCGATAAATTAATTTCAATCGGAATGGAATCACCGGGTTTAATTATTTTTGATGAATATTTTAATTTAATTTCTGGAGGCGTTTCAGCCTTAATTATTTTTATCGGGGTTTTACCGGAATTATACACTACCACCCGTGTTTTAACTTTTTGACCCATAAAAACAGTATCCAAATCTATATAAACTTTACTTAAGCGTACTTGTCCATTTTCAATCGGATATTTCTCTTCAAGTGTTTGGGGTTTGGGACTAATAAATCCTGAGAAAAAAACATGTTGGGTAATTGCAGGACCTAATAAATCAGGTGGATATTTTTTAATTGCAATAGAAACTCCTTTTTCAATTTCTCCTGTCCTTTCTTCTGGAGTATAATTTATTTTAATACTATTTTTTTCTCCTGGCAAAATGGGTATCATTTGCCAATCCGACTGGGTACAGGAACAACCTGATTTTATTTCTGTAATGACTAAAGTATCGTTACTTGTATTTTGAAAAGAATAGGTAAATACAATTGGATCTTTATTTCCTTCCGTAGTTTTAAATTTCAAATTTGAGTTTTGAAATTTTAATGGATTATTAGGATCTTGAGCAAACAACCCCAGAAATCCCAAAATAAGTATCCCTAATAAAACAACTTTATGTAAATAGTTACACATACCCAATAAACGTAAGTATAGGAAAGGTATTACTTTCTTTTCAATTACGGAAACAGATTGGTTTTAACGGATAAAAACATCCGTTCAGCAGAAATTTTTTCGATTAAGAAAACTTTATTTCTTCCGATTCTTTATTAAAATATTTAATTAAGGTAAACGGTGCTGAAGAATCTGTGGTAAGGGTTACCCATTTTTTATATTTCATCCACCATTTTAACCGAATACTTGGAAATCCTTGTTTTAAATAGGCAGCGATATAAGGATTGACCACAATTTCTAATTGAGATTCTTTATTTTCCTTAAATAAATAATCTACATGATTAGCAATTTCATCGGTAAGTAAAATGGAAGGCATTATTTTACCTGTTCCATTACAACTCGGACAAACCTCAGTGGTGGTAATATTAATTTCAGGTCGAACTCTTTGTCGGGTAATTTGAATTAACCCGAATTTACTCATCGGAAGCACCGTATGTTTTGCACGATCTCTGCGCATTTCGCTATTCAGATGATCATAAACAGCTTTACGATTTTCTAATTTCCGTAAATCAATAAAATCAATAACAATAATTCCGCCCATATCCCTCAATCGCAATTGACGGGCTATTTCAGAAGCTGCTTCGATATTAATGCGTAAGGAATTTGCCTCCGGAGAATCTTCATTCATGCGGGTACTTCCGCTATTTACATCAATTACGTGTAAAGCTTCGGTATGTTCAATCACTAAATAACAACCAGAAGGAAGATTAACTGTTTTTCCGAAGGAAGCTTTAATCTGACGCTCAATGCCCAAGTGCTCAAATAAAGGCACTTTTAATTTATGCAACCGAAGGATTTTAACCTTATCCGGTTGATGAATTTTTAGATAGTCGGTTAGTTCTTGAAACGTATCCTGATTATCGGTTATGATGCTATCAAATCCTACACTCAGCATATCCCTTAACAATGAGGTGGTTCTATCCATCTCGGTAAGCACACGAGTTGGGGGCTGCACCTGTTGAACGGCTGCTAACATCCGTTTCCACTTCTCCTGCAATTGTAATAAGTCTGCCTCTAATTCTGCGATATCTTTTCCTTCTGCAGCAGTTCTTACAATCATCCCGAAGTTAGGCGGGCGAATAGCTTCCAACAATCGTTTGAGTCTTTTCTTTTCTTCCAGGGATTTAAATTTCCGGGAGATTGAAATGTCTTGAGAATAGGGAACCAGGATAATATATTGCCCTGCCAGTGACAATTCACAGGAGAGACGAGGGCCTTTGGAGGAAATTGCCTCCTTCACGATTTGCACCAGCACATGTTGATTGGTTTTCAACACTTCGGTGATTTTACCGTGTTTATTGATTTCAGGATTTAACTCCAAGGTTTCTACAGCATCAGCAGTAGTGCCTTGTTTATGCACCTGATTCAAATGTTTTTGTAGGGTCCGAAATTGTGGCCCTAAATCGAGATAATGGAGAAATGCATCTTTTGCATATCCCACATCTACGAATGCGGCATTTAACCCCGGCATAATTTTCTTTACCCGAGCGAGATAGATATCCCCCACGGTAAATTGATTATCGGGTTTCTCCAAATGAAGTTCTACAATCCTCTTATTTTCAAGGATACCAATACGTAGCCCTTCTTCGGTTGAGCTGACTAAAAGTTCGTTCGCCACGGTATAAATGGAAGATACTGGGGTTTAAGCCAGCAAGTCCAAATTATTTTTTCTTATGACGGTTTTTGCGTAAACGCTTTTTCCGTTTGTGGGTAGAGATTTTATGTCTTTTTCTTTTTTTTCCGCAAGGCATAATGCGTTAGATTAAAGGGTTAACAATTGATTGATTTCTTTTTCTTGTATTGGTGTAAGATCTGGATTTTCCAGCGCTTTTTTCCAATAGGTTTTCGCTTCTTCTGTTTTTTCCTGACCCGCAAGGGCTTTCCCCATACCGATCAATGCTTCTATCTCCTCAGGATGCTTAGATAAGATTTTCCCAAACCGATCAGCTGCTTTTGCATACTGCCCGGTTTGGAGGGCAAACTTACCTAATTGCACTTGAATACTTACTACTTCAGGATTTTGGTCACCCAATTTCCGAAGTTGTAATATCCCTTCCATGCTTTTACCTTCCATTTCAACCCAAGCTAATGCTTGACTGATTTGTAACGGCAAGGACGATGGCGCCAACCGAAGTTGTTGAGCGATGAGCATTTCTTCGGATTCCCGTAATTGCTGATCTACTATTGAATCTGAGACGGGTAACACAGACCGAATCGCTTTTTGTACTTCACCCAATTTAAAGGTATCGGTACTTTGCGCTAAGGATTGTGCTTGCATCCAAAGTTTCAATAATGGATCTGGGAGGGTGTTGATTAGAGAATCCCAAGTATTTTGACGCATCGTTTCATCTGGAAGATTTTTAATACGAGCTAAGGTTTCTGCATAAGGGGCAAGGTTAAGCCCTGCTTCTGTTGCAGAATTCTCATTCGTAACTTCTCGATTACGAGTGTCTAATACTTTTCTATCGGCAAAGAACAAAGCCACCAGTAATACTCCTGCGCCAATCCACAACCCAATCCGTATTCTCCGGTCAACTCTTGATTCCATAATTTTGGAATATCAATTTCAGGAAATTAATTCCCTACTCATTTTTCTTTTTTCTTCACTTTATTGCTGGATTTCACCTTTTCAACAAAGGTTTTAGCCGGCTTAAAGGCAGGAATGTAATGTTCGTCAATTACAATCGCTGTGTTTTTAGAGATGATACGAGCTACTTTACGCGCCCGTTTTTTTACGATGAAGCTTCCAAATCCTCTCACATACACATTCTCCCCCTCCACGATAGAATTCTTCACCACTTTGAAAAATGCCTCAACCGTACTGGCTACGTCGGTCTTATCAACTCCGGTTTTTTGGGCAATTTCTGCTATTACTTCAGCTTTGGTCACAGTTAGATGGGTTAATTTTTTAACTTTCTGAGTTAGAACCCGGTTCACCAAAGGAACCGGATGGCAAAAGTAGTATTTTTCTATTGCACTGCCAAACTTTAATATGCTTCATCTAATGTGAAATAATAATTAGGCCCCTCAGGGGTGAATCCTATATCTAATCTTACATTTAAATATTCTTTTCGCAATAACTTTCCCCTAAATCCTATCCCCCAAAAAGGAAAAGGCTTTCGATCGGGATGATCCTTGAAAACCGTTGCCATTCCGGCAAAAACCGTCACCCCAACGCGTTTCCATACCTTCATGCGATACTCAAGTTGAGTGGACATATGATGCCGATCCCGAAATCTGCCCTGATAATATCCCCTACCCGTATTTTCTCCCCCCAATAACCCCATCATTCGAAAAGGTGGATCTCCTGGGTTAAATTGTCCATACGCCTGAAAAGCAAATACATCCTTGTGTGACCGAAGAGAAATGTATTTCCGTAAGTCAAGTGTCCAAGAAGTAAACTGAAAATCACTACCCGTAAGTTTATTATAAATTGAAAATTGAAACTCCGCATAAACTCCGTTCGCAGGAAAATAAATATTCTTACGATTGTCCCAAATGGCTATCGCACCAGGCCCTGAAGCTAACCCTCCCGTATTACCCGTGACAGGCTCTTTAAACAACAAGGAAGCCTCTGGATATCGCATTCGATACATACTTTCCAATGTCCAATGCCCTCCCCAATATAAATTCTTCCCATGCCGCTTCATCACTCGCCCATAGAGTCGAAATAAATCAAAACTATACATCTCTTCTTGCTCCAAAGGCTGATGATTTCCTACCCCGTAATATAATTCTGGGAAACGTGTCCAAGTAACACCTCCTTTTAAAAACCACCGATTATCGGGAGTAAAAATTTCAAAATGAGGACGAAAAATATATTGGTGATTTTGGGTGATAGAAGCAGATAAACGAACATTCGATGGACGCGTACCCGGCGTTGACTTACGCGGACGAAAAATATAATTTCCGGCCAATACTAAACTCCACCGAGTTTCAGGTAAATACCGCAATACGGGCACTAAAATAAAATAGTCTGGCCTTACTTGATGCGTATCTAAGGCAACCGTATCTGCAATTAACGACCGCCATCTTTCCCCTAAGGTTTGTGCTCCTAAGGTTCCAATCATAAAAAATCCAAGGCAACAAATTAACCCACGCATTTTCTTACAAACCTACTCAATCCCTTGGGGATGTTTCAGTATTTACCTTTAAAAATCATAACTTCATCTCTGCATACGAATATGAAAACTACCGCAACTCAAGAATTAGATAAACTGACGCAAAAATATGAAGCCTTGGGTCAAGAAATTACGCCTTATCTAGAAGGCTTATATCATTCTAATTTTTTAACCTACTGGGATTATATTCATCTGGATACCCTACTTACGCTACAAATTCCGAAAACCCATTTTCCAGATGAAAAAATATTTATTATGTATCACCAAATTACAGAATTGTATTTTGGACTGGTACTCTTAGAACTTGAACAATTGCAAGTAATTCCAAAACCAAGTGTATCTGAAATATGTAAACGAATTAGTCGAATTATTGGGTACTTTAAAAATCTTACGGGTTCATTTGATGTGATGGTAAATGGAATGGATCCCGAACAATTTTTAAAATTTAGATTGGCGTTATTGCCTGCTTCCGGTTTTCAATCGGTACAATATCGAAAAATAGAATTTCGCATTGCAGAATTACCGCAATTAATTCATTCTGAAATTAGAAATCAAAATACCCCAATTCCTGCTTCCCTTGCTGAACAATTTGATATTTTATATTGGAAATTCGGAAATCTGGATTTAAAAACGGGTCAAAAAACATTAACCTTAAAAATGTTTGAAGAAAAATATAATCAGGAATTATTAGCCCTTGCAACAGATATAAAAGGCAAAACCATTTGGGCAATGGTTAATGCATTACCTGAAGAAGAACGGAATAATCAAACATTAATTAATTTATTAAAACAATTAGATTTATTTGCGAATGTATTTTGGTCCTTGAGTCATTATAAATCAGCGGTAAAATATTTACATAAAGATTTAGAAGATATTCAAGCGACAGGAGGTACGAATTGGCAAAAATTTCTTCCGCCCCGTTTTCAAAGAATACAATTTTTCCCTGAATGTTGGACTAAAACCGAAATTGAAGAATGGGGAAAAGGTTGGGTGATGGAGTTATTTAATCAACAGGTAGAACAATTCTGGAAAACCACATAATTTACCGGATTTGATTGCGTTAATTTTGAATACATAACGGAATCCGGTATGATTCAATGCAGGGCATTATATTTATTCGCTATTCCAGTTTTTTGTTTTTTATTTGGATATCCGTCCATCTTATTTTCTCAATCTATACAAGTGCCGGTCGGAAAAGATGGGATACCTATTTTTCAATTACCCGACATAATAATCACCAGTCCTTTTGCGTCCCCTCGACATAAAAGAAAATATGAAAAATGGTTAACCGAAAGATATTTATTAAAGGCAAGAATTATTAAACTGTATCCGATGGCAAAAAGTTTTGGGCAATATTTTAAATATATCCGAGAGACGGTGCCTTTATTGCCCAGCGAAGCCTCTCAAAAATTATATAAGGAATTATTAGAAAAAGAATTATTTGCCCGATATGAGCCTCTTATTTTGGATATGAGTATTGCAGAAGGGGCGGTATTAATTAAGTTATTACATCGGGAATTAGGACAAACCGCCTATATGGGTATTAAGGAAATGAAATCTGGATTTTCAGCATTTTTCTGGCAACAAATTGCGTTGGTTTTGGGGAATAATTTAAAAGTGGCGTATGACCCAGAAAAGGATAAGGAGATGGAAGAAATACTGATCGAGTTAGGGGCAGATCCGAAATGATAATTTTTGTATTTTTGGAGATATAAGCGGGAGTAGCTCAGTTGGTAGAGCATCAGCTTCCCAAGCTGAGGGTCGTGGGTTCGAGTCCCATTTCCCGCTCGAAGGATTTAATTTTTATAATTAAGATTAATTATTTGGTATTTAAATTTAGTAAACAATTTATTTATTAATTAATAGGTGCAATCACAGAATTTTTTTCGACCCTTTCCTGAATCTGAATTATTATCTTTAAATAATAAATATTATAATATTTATATTCTTTACTCCTCCTCAAACCTAATTGTCTCGACCAAATGCAATAAATCCTCTTTCATAAAATCAATAACAGGAGCTAAAGAATCATTTTTCATGGAAGTGAAAAAATAAAACGCTACTTCCATGCTATATTTTTCTGCTGGGTCGGTAAGAAAAAGTTGTGCAGAGGTAGGAACATTTCCATACATTTCAAAAAATATCCCCTTTGTATGATTAGTCTTTACGGGTGTTTCCCTGATTTCACTGGCTTTAATGGTATGCTTATAAATTAATCGCCGATATTCCTCAAATTCCTCATTGCGAGAATGTCCTTCTTTATTTAAATCCCGAAAGGTAATATGCCAATTACAATTAAATTGAGGATAATAAATATCCATCCAACAACTATCGGGGTCATGATACCCTATTTGTCCAAATGAAGGGTATTCGAACGTATATCTACATCCTGATTTTTGATAAACAGAATAGGTATGATTTGGTAATTCTATTCTAGGATATCCTTTTTCTTTAGGCACCTGAATATTTTCACAAGCAAGTAACCCAAATAGAAAAAATAAAATAAAAATTATCTCTAATTTTTTCACTCGTTTTCTTCAGGATCGGGTAAAATCACCATTCGAATTTTATGAATTCGTTTCGTATTAACGGATTCAATAATAAATATTAAATTATCTATTTTAATTTCTTGTCCGTTTGTTGGGAAGGTGCCATTAATTTCTAAAATTAATCCTGCTAAGCTATCATTATCACCCCGTATAGATTCAAATTGTGATTCAGGAAGATCCGCAATTCTAACTAAATCATTTAATAAAACACTTCCATCTAATCTCCATTCTGTGGGGGATAATTGGCTCCATAATTCTTCTTCTTCATCATATTCATCTTTAATATCTCCAAATATTTCTTCTAATACATCTTCCAACGTAACAATTCCGGAAGCACCTCCATATTCATCTACCACGATTGCAATATGTAAACGTTTGGCTTTAAAATCATCTAATAAATCATCAATTTTTTTACTTTCCGGAACAAAATAAGCTGGTCGAATTAAGCTTTGCCATTCCGGATTTCCTTCCATGGGCAATAAGGCTAATAAATCTTTTACATATAATATTCCTTTTACCTGATCTAAGGATTGTTCTACCACAGGCAAGCGGGAATAGCCACACTCGTTAATATAATTTATGACTTCTGAAAAAGACATTCCGATTGAAATGTATTTTACATCTACTCGTGATTTTAAAATACTGCGCACGGAGATATTTCCAAAATTGACAATCCCTTTTAAAATATCTTTTTCTTCTTCTGGAGATTCTTTATCCGAAGTGAGGTCAATTACTTGCCTTAAATCCTGCAGGCTTACCTGTTCAGTGTCATTATTCATGGGCTTTTCCAGAAATTGTGTGGTTCGGGTTAAAAGCCAAGTAATAGGATGCAGAATACGGCTGGTAAGATGGGTGAATAAGAGTAATCTTCGGGCGGTGGTTAAGGGATGATGAGAAGCAAAAATTTTAGGGGTTACTTCCCCAAAAAATAAAATTAAAGAGGTAACCGCTAACACCTCAATTAAAAATCGAAACCAGGGCTCCCATCCTACTACCGATTGTATGTCGTTGAGCAACATGGTAGCGACCAAAACTATACCTACATTAAAAATATTATTGGCAACTAATATTGCTGCCAACAAACTTCTGGGTTGGCGAAGTAAATGAAGAATCTTTTGATCTGATTTTGAGGAGGATTTCCGTAATACTTCTAATTCTTTAGGGGTCAAAGAAAAAAAGGCAACTTCGGTAGCGGAACTCATACAAGATCCGAGTAACAATAGTATAAATACAATTGCATACGGCAACCAAACGGTCGCATCGGGGGCAAGGAATAATAAAGTCCGGATGGGGTACCCGGGGCCAGGGTCAGATTCCAACTATAAAAGGGCTTGTTCCATTAATATGAATAATCAGTGCCATTGGATGCAATTGCCGGAAATCCTGCAAATGATTCCATAGATACTAATAGTTCTTTCTCTGGTACAAATATAACTTCTTCTGAATCTTCTGGAATGGGATTTTCACGAGTAGCCCCCAACATAATCATGTGGTCCACTTCAATTTCGGTTTTATAATTCTTTTTTCCGTCTGGATTATCCCAACTACGGGTGGTGAGTTTGCCTTCCAAATAAACGGTGGCTCCCTTTTTTAAATGTTTCGCTGCTGTTTCTGCTAAACCCCTCCACATCACAATGTTATGCCACTCAGTTTTATCATTAACCTTGCCACTTTTATCTTTATAGGATTCCGTCGTAGCCAAAGGAAAGTTCACAACACATACTCCACTTTCCAGGATTCTCTTTTGGGGGTCTTTTCCTAAATTCCCTACCAAAATAACTTTGTTGATGCCATTTCTTGCCATAATTTCTTTGTATTGAAGCTTGATATGGAACTCAAATTATGAAATATTTCGAACCTAACAAATTTTTATTTTCGTATTATCTGAAAAGCATTCAATAGCGCAGTAGGAAAAGCATAGGTATTTAAAGATTCTGGATCAACCTCAAAAAAACCATCGGGCATATTCCATTGCTTGGGAAGTTTCCCTTGATAGATACTTAACTCCATTTTAAAATGGGTAAAGGCATGCCGAAAAGACCCCACTTTTTTAATGATACTTTTCTTTTTTAATTCTGGAGGAACTTGATCTGCAGGAAAATTAGGAAGTTCATACAATCCTCCCCATAGCCCAGAGTCAGGCCTTCTTCGAATGAAAACCTTTCCACTTTCATTGAGTAGGTAAAACCAAGCGACATGTTTTTTTCCTCTAGATAAACTTTTCGTTTTAACCGGAAAATCATCCATGGTTCCAGTGGCATAAGCCCGGCAAACTTTTGCCCAAGGACAAATCTCACAATCTGGTTGTTTAGGCTTGCAGACTAGTGCCCCCAACTCCATCAGTGCTTGATTATATTCCGCTGGATTGGCTTTCCCTAACAAGCCATCGGCGAGGGTTTGATAATACTTTCGGGAGGATGGCATATCAATCCCAAAAGGATCGGCATAAATTCGACTTATCACTCTAAACACGTTTCCATCTAACACAACTACTTTCTCTCCAAAAGCAAAAGCAGCAATGGCTCTTGCGGTGTAGGGTCCAATCCCGGGGTAGGTTTCTAATTGTTGATAGGAACGAGGAAAAGCACCATTGTGCTCGTTTAAAATTTTGGCTGCTTTATGAAGGTTTCGGGCGCGCGCATAATATCCTAATCCTTCCCAAGCTTTTAATACATCATCCAAGGGAGCGTTTGCTAAAGTAGCTAAAGTTGGAAAGCGTTTTAGGAATCGTTCAAAATACGGAAGCCCTTGTTTGACGCGCGTTTGCTGTAGAATTATTTCAGAGACCCAAATTACATAGGGATCTCCGGAACTTCTCCAAGGCAAATTGCGACCTTCCTGTTGATACCACTTCAACAAAGCTTGTTGATCAGGAATAAACATCCTATGTAATCTCTCTATGGATAAGGAGATATCAGCCTAAAACTATATTCTACAAATAAGAAATATGGGATTAAAAAAGCTTAATCCACATTCCCATGTAAAAAGGAATTATACTCATGCATGCTCATTCCACCGCGAGGATCCATATCAATGCTAAACCGGGAAAGCTTACGATCTGCCGGCATATCTGGGGTATGATACCCTCCTTTTTGCCGATCAATAGCCGGTTCATCTTCTAAACGACGACGAGTTTCAGGATCATGCGCATTGTATCGTTGGTCGTTCCCCATTAATCGGATGCGTTCGATAATACTTTGTTTGTTTTCCGCTTTTTCTTCGATTGCCAAAGATGAGTCACCGAATAACTCAGGTTGTTCTTCTGGCTCTAACGTTAATCGAGGAGAAGAGCCTGCAACACCTGGACTTACTTCAATAATCATATCTGGAAGTGGAGGTGGCGTATTCGACATGGTCGTGTATCCAGTTTCTCTTGCAGGTAAAATTTCAGTCGGCGTTTCAATGCTTCGTTTACGATCTTCAAATCCGGTAGCGATAATGGTAACATTGATAGAATCCCCCATACCTTGATCATAGACAGTTCCCATAATCACTTCTGCATCATCTCCTGCCATTTCCTGAACAAACTGCATAATGGTGCGGGTTTCGCTCATTCTAAGGTTATCCTTGTTAGCGGTGATATTCACTAAAATTCCTTTGGAACCCCGAATATTGATATTGTCTAACAATGGACTGGCAAGTGCTTCTTCCGCTGCTTTTCTAGCTCTTTCGTTTCCACTAAACGTTGCCGAACCCATTAAGGCGGTTCCTCCATTTTTCATTACCCGTTTCACATCCGCGAAGTCCACATTAATACCGCCTATTTCTCCTACTTCATGGATAATTTCAGCAATACCTTTGGCAGCATCACAAAGCACGCGATCGGCAGCATCAAAGGCTTGGCTTTGTGTTGCATCTTCATCAAATAGTTGAAGTAGGTTTTCATTGTTGATCACCAAGAGGGTATCAACAGCATCGCGTATTCCTTCAATCCCTTCCATAGCCTTTTTCATTCTTCGGCTACCTTCAAAAGAAAAAGGAGTGGTAACGATACCCACGGTTAGAATGTCCATTTCACGGGCTAATCGAGCGATTACTGGGGCGGCGCCCGTTCCGGTTCCGCCTCCCATCCCAGCGGTAATGAACACCATCTTGGTGTTATGCTTTAATAACTCCCGAATTTCTTCGAGACTTTCTTCGGCTGCCTGACGACCAATTTGAGGATCGGCGCCTGCACCCAACCCTTCGGTGATATGCTGACCCAGCCTTACTTTATTGGGAACCGGAGATTTATCCAGTGCCTTGACATCTGTGTTACAAATACAAAATTCAACACCGGAAATTCCCTTGATGAACATGGTATTTACGGCATTTCCGCCGCCACCTCCAACACCAATTACTTTGATGATGGAGTTATGATTTTTGGGAAGTGCAAATTCTATTGACATAAGATTAGGGATAATAAACTGCTGAAGAAAAAGATTGACATTATTCGATGAAGTTTCCGGTATTTTGAAGATGACCTTCAAACCAATTTTTTACTTTGTCTAAAAACCCTGGCCTAGGAGCCTTGGGTTCGGTAGGCGTTAAGTTCGGTTGCTTGGATTCTGCAACTCTGGTTTGTTGCGACTGACGAGGTTCTGGAGTCATTTGGATTCTATCCTCTGACAAAGGCTCATTTTGTAGGGCATGAATCACCAATCCTACACCCGTTGCAAAGATTGGATGATTTACTTCTGCTACTAACCCTTGGGCTAAATGTTCTCCAGGGGAACCAATTCTTGCATCCATCCCAGTAACATGTTCTGCCAATTGTTTCATGTGTGAGAGTTGAGAACCGCCTCCAGTTAATACAATCCCTCCCACCAAACTATCTAAATATCCAGAGGCATGTACTTCGGCGGCAACAAATTCCATAATCTCTTTCATCCGGGCCTCGATCAAACTTGCCAACATTCGTTTATGAATTTGTTTTGGACTGCGGTCCTTTAAACTGATAAGAGAAATAATCTCATCTTCTCGAACGGCAGCACTTAAGGCAGAACCAAATTTCACTTTTAACTCTTCTGCGTGACGACGCATGATATGACATCCTCTAAAAATATCATTGGTCACCGTGTTTCCTCCAAACGGAATTACAGCGGTATGCCGAATAATTTTATCTGCAAAAATGGCAATATCCGTAGTACCTCCTCCAATATCTACCAGACATACACCGGCTTCCATTTCTTCCTCAGATAGCACCGCAGCGCTTGAGGCAAGAGGTTCCAATACTAATTCAATCGCTTCTAATCCTGCTTTACGAACACACTTGTAAATATTATTGGCTGCTCCGCTTTGTCCGGTGATGATATGAAAATTACCTTCTAGTCTGACGCCTGACATTCCCACCGGATGTTTAACACCCCGATTTCCATCTACCGTATATTCCTGGGGTAACACATGAATTATTTCATCCCCAGGAGGAGTAGCAATTTTAAACATATCTGCATGCAGACGTTCTACATCTTGGGCGGTGATTTCACGATCAGGATTATCAAGCGTGATAATGCCTTTATGTTGAGCACTCCGAATATGTTCTCCTGCGATGCCTACATGAACCACTTGAATGTCGACCCCGGATTGCTTTTCAGCTTCTTCAACCGCCAGGCGAATAGCTTCAACCGTCATATCAATATTATTAACCACTCCACGCTCAACCCCATTGGATTCAGCTTTCCCTAATCCCAGAATATTGATTTTACCATACTCATTCTGTTTACCGACAATCGCACAAATTTTGGTGGTGCCTATGTCTAATCCTACTACTATGTTGTCCTTGTTCATATGTCTGTCCATTTACGGTTTATTAGATTCATTCAAATTCTGTGATATCCGGTTGATCTGCACTCCTCCGCACGGCTACTACCTGATCTTTAAACTTTACACTTACTTGACGGTACCGATCCCATCCAGTCTTTTTTAATACTTGCCGATAAAATACCCGCAATCGTTCAAGTTTATCTGCATATCCTTCCGTACTTCCAAACTCAATTTTATGATTACCAATTTCAGGATATAAGGTTAACTCCCCTTTTCGATCCATCACCACTTCTGAAATCAAGGAGCGGAACAAAGAATCTTTAGATACAGATAGTAAAAAAGGATATAATGTTTTTCCAAGTGGGGTTATTAAGGTATCTGAGAATTCAGGACTATCATATAATTTACCACTTACCAATATCACATTGGGTGCATATCCTTTGGTTAAGGGCATTAAGCGTCCTTCGGTATCCATATAATATTCTTGCCCTAAAGCATTCTGAATTCGAGCTAAGGCTTGTCGTAATTCAACTTTAATTTCTAAAACTCCTCCATTCTGACGATATACTTCAGCGTGTTGTATGTATGGATTTTTTTCTAGTCGAGATTCTATAGAATATAAATCAATATATCCAGAGGGTTTTGATTCCTCACGATAGTTTAAGGTATCTGAGCTTAGTATTCGATTTACATCCCTTCTAAGTTCTTCAATGCCGATAAAATAACTTACGCCTTCATTTAAGATTTCTATGTTTACTTCGGTAGGAGTATATTGATTTTGTTGATTTCGGGCAAAACCTAAAACCACTAACAGAAGCAATCCGCCAGCACATATTATCAATAAGCGTAAAGATTTTTCTTTCATCTTCTTTCCTCCAATTGATGTTGAATATGTGAAACAGTAGTATCAATATCTCCTGCCCCTAAGGTTAATAAAATAGAGGGGGAAGTAAGATTCTGGGTAAATTCGATAGGCAATGTTTTTAGGGTAGAATAATGTACTTGTGTGTTGGCAATACTTTCTCCAATTAATTTAGCATCCACACCTGGAATTGGTAGTTCCCTTGCTGGATAGATATCTAATAAAAATACTTCATCCGCTATTTCCAGACTTTGGGAGAACCCTTGTGCAAAGTCCCTGGTTCGAGTATACAAATGCGGTTGAAATGCCACCCGAATAAAAGCTTCCGGATACCATTCCTTTACGGATGAAAGTACAGTTTGAATTTCGCGGGGATGATGAGCATAATCATCAATATATACCAGACCTGGTTGTTGTACTCGTACTTCCATTCGTCGGTGAACGCCACGATAAGAATGCAGGGCTGCTGGTATTTTATCCATGGGTGCCCCTGCCAGAATAGATAAGGTGATTGCTGCCACCGCATTCAACACATTATGGCGCCCAGGAATTTGAAGTTGAAGATTAGATAAATAATAGTCTCCAAATTTATAATCAAAATTATTATAACCTTCGTTATGAACTAGATGAGTAGCTTGTGCTTCACCTGCGTCTATTCCATAGGTAATCCAACACTTATCAGGTAAAGAATTTGCAAAGTAACCCAGAGATTCAGGAATTAGAATCTCAGCCTGTACTTGATTGGCAAACTGAAGGAACGCTTCTTCAAAGGAATTTTTATCTCCATAAATATCTAAATGATCTGGATCTATGGCTGTGATTACTGCTAACTGGGGATGTAATGCTAAGAAGGACCGATCAAATTCATCTGCCTCTGCTACTAAATATTTCCCTTTACCATTGAGTAAATTAGATTCATAATTTCGTAATACACCGCCGATGAATGCTAAAGGATCCAGACCTGTAGCTTTTAATATATGCGCTAACAAAGCGGTGACGGATGTTTTACCATGGGTGCCCGCAACGGCAATACAAGACTTCCCAGCTGCAATCTTACCTAACAACCCAGAACGTTTAACCAAAGGAATTCCCAGACGTTCTGCAAGCTCAAACACAAGATGGGTAGAAGGAACGGCCGGCGTGTAAACAATCAAATCTACCCCTGCAAGACATTCTGAATTTTCGGTATAATAAACCTGAATGCCTTCCGTAGTCAAGCTCTGCGTTAAAGGGGTTTCTACCCGATCATATCCTGATACTTGAACTCCATCTTGTGCTAACCAACGAGCTAGCGCACTCATCCCGATGCCTCCGATTCCTAGAAAAAATACATGACGATATTTAATCTCAGACATGCCCCCTCCTTTCGTTAGCAATAGAAATTATTTCTGAAGCAATAATAGAAGCAGCATCGGATAATGGATAGGTTTCCAAAGCAAGCTTCATGTTTGAATACTTTTCGGTAGCCCCTAGAAACTCAATAATAGTAGGTGCTAAATCCTCTTTTGCACGGGCATCGGTTACCAATATCGCAGCACCTTTTTCAGTGAGGGAACGTGCATTTTGTGTTTGATGATCTTCAGCAACGTTAGGGGATGGAATTAAAATAGAAGGCTTCCTAAGTGCAGTGATTTCAGCAATTGACATTGCCCCTGCTCTTGACACTACTAGGTCTGCACAAGCATAAGCATCTCCCATATTTTCAATAAACGGCATTAAGCGGACTTGAGAATGATGAGATATCCTAGATTGAAATTCTTCAAAATATATAGTTCCACATTGCCATAGGATTTGAATCTTTGATGCTATTAATTTATCTAATCCTGCCAACACAGCTTCGTTTATAGTGCGTGCCCCTCTGCTTCCTCCTATGATTAAAACAATCTTTTGATCAGGCGTAAAATTCCATGTATCCAATCCTTTCTCCCGACTACCGTTTAGGAGTTGTTCTCTAATTGGGTTGCCTGTAAAATAAATATTGGAAGAGGATAAATAGCTTTTTACTTTTTCATTTCCGATAAACACTTTTCGCACCCGATTCGCCACCATGCGATTGACAACACCAGGATATGCATTAGATTCATGAATTACAGAAGGAATATTTTTGGAGAGTGCCATACGTAAGGTTGGGGCACTGGCAAAACCTCCAAAGCCAACCACCACTTGAGGTTGGAATATCCCAAGAATACGAGAGGCTTGCCATAAACCAAGTACATACTTCAAGGGAAATAATAAATTTTTATATAAATTCTTTAGGTTCAATTTTCGAGCAAAGCCAGAGATGGTTACAGAGAGAATTGAGAACCCCGCCTGACTCACCATTTTTTCTTCCATCCCTCCCTTAGCGCCTACAAACAAAATATCTGCTTCTGGCTCGAGTTTTTGAATAGCTCGGGCAACAGCAATAGCAGGGAAGATATGTCCTCCGGTTCCGCCTGTGGTCAATATGTACCGATTAGCTGACAAGTACTGCTTCTGGAGTTGAGTTTAAATTTGTTTCCCGTAAATTCTCATAAGCATTTCTGCTCACGCTTAAGATAATTCCGAGCATCACCCCTGTAAATAACATTGAGGTTCCTCCCATACTTAACATAGGTAAGGGTAAGCCTGTAACCGGCAATATCCCTACGGTTACCCCCATGTTCACAAGGGCTTGAACGACCAGCATACTTGCCAGCCCGGCTGCCAACAATGCCCCAAAGGTTTTACTGACCGTTACAATTACTGCCACCCGAAATAGTAAAATCAGATATAATCCTAATACAATGATTCCTCCGATAAGTCCATATTCTTCAATAATAATTGCATACACAAAATCAGAATACGGATGCGGTAATACGTTTCTCTGCGTACTCTTACCGGGGCCTTTACCGATTAAATTACCCGTTGCAATAGCAATATTGGCCTGTTCCGTTTGATAATTCGCCCGATATTCTGGATCTGTCCAACGTTCCGTATAATCGGCAATTCGGTGTCTCCAAGTAGTAGCCCGTTTAGCTGTAAACATCAATAAGGTAAGTCCTAACAATCCGATTAACATAAACCCTCCAATATGTTGAAGGGATATTCCAGCCACAAACATCATAATGATACAGCACACAAATACCAATAAAGCAGTACTCAAATTTGCCGGAGCAATAAAACCACATACCAACAACACAACAGATATCACCGGAACAAATCCTTGTCGAAAATCTTTTACTACCTCTTGTTTTTCAGTTAGTACTCGCGCTAAATAAATCATGATACTAAGCTTTCCTAAATCAGAAGGTTGAAAGGATAATCCAAAAGGAAGGGCTATCCATCGAGCAGCACTGTTCACTTCAGCTGCTGGACTTTGGAAAATCGTATAGGCCAATAAAGGAACCGAAACGTATAATAAAATATTAGAATATTTGGCAAACAGACGATAATCTAATAAATGGGTGAAGTACATTACTAGGATTCCAACTCCCATTAAAATAAGATGTTTAAATAAAAAATACTCCGTGTTTCCACCTTGATATTTAAAGGCTAAAGCACCGGTTGATGAATATACCGCCAATACACTAATCATGGAAATCATAAAAATGATTAACCAGATTATTTTATCTCCTTTTAGGTATTGAAATAATATATTCATTTATTATATAATATTAAAGGTTACGAACTGAATGTTTAAATTGTCTTCCTCGATCTTCATAATTTTCGAATAAATCGAAACTTGCACAAGCGGGAGACAATAAAACACAATCTCCTTTATCTGCCATGTGATAAGCTAATTTTACTGCTTCGGGCATGGACATGGCATTTACAATTACATTTACTTTTTTGGAAAAAGATTCATGTATTTTTTTAACATCCTGCCCCAATGCGATGATAGACTTAACTTTCTTTTCTACTAAAGGCACTAACATGCTATAATCATTGCCTTTGTCAACGCCGCCTACAATCCATACGATGGGTTGATGAATAGACTCTAAGGCATACCAAGCAGAGTTTACATTCGTTGCTTTGGAATCATTAATAAAATCAATGCCTCCAACAGCGGAAATTCTTTCCATCCGATGTTCGATATTAACAAAGTCGGCTAGGCTTTCGCGAATGGATTCGTTACGGATATCCATCACCTTCCCAACAATGGCAGCTGCCATGGTATTGTAAAGATTATGACGACCTGTCAATTTCATTTCGTTGTAAAACATAGTAAAGTCATGAGGGTAGAAAGGAATATGAATAATACCCTGGTCAAACCAGGCAGCTGAATTAGATAAACGGTCAATAGCAAAACCCCAGGTTTTGGCTTGTAGGGTGGAATTAGAAATTGCTTGATGTGAAATCGGATCTTCTTGGCAATAGATTAAGTGATCTTCGGGTCCCTGATGTTGGGTAATATTCATTTTAGAGGCAGTATATTCTGAAACCTCATAATGGTATCTATCCAAATGATCAGGTGTAATATTCATTAAGACAGCAATCCAGGGTTTAAAGTCACGGATATCATCTAACTGAAAACTACTTACCTCTAACACATAATAATCGTATTGTTGTTCTGCAACCAACCAGGCAAAACTTTTCCCTATGTTGCCCCCTAACCCTGCGGAAACTCCGGCATAGGTGAGGATTTTATGTATAAGACTGGTGGTGGTAGT
>Ga0214923_10000929_pt1 | contig 42976 bp, 46 predicted proteins | sample LL1510_MetaG_FD_177993 | JGI IMG/M metagenome (GOLD analysis project Ga0214923, IMG submission 177993) | Freshwater microbial communities from Lake Lanier, Atlanta, Georgia, United States - LL-1510 | ecosystem: Environmental > Aquatic > Freshwater > Lake | place: USA: Georgia | collected... | reverse complement strand
GAGATGGCCGAGCGTTTCTCGGACATGCCTCAGGCGCTTGCCAATTCGGTTGCCATCGCTCGGCGCTGCTCGGTGACACTATCTTTGGGCAAGGTTCAACTGCCGCAGTTCCCCACCCCTCGGGGCGAGCCTCTTGCAGACCACCTTCGCACACTCAGCGCACATGGCCTCTCAAGGCGACTTGAGACGCGGTTTCCAGACGCACAGGAGCGCGAGGCGCGAAGGGCCGAGTACGAGGAGAGGCTTGCCTTGGAGTGCGACACCATCATTCAGATGGGTTTTGAGGGCTACTTCCTCATTGTTGCTGACTTCATTAATTGGGCAAAGACCCATGGCGTGCCGGTCGGCCCGGGCCGAGGCTCTGGCGCCGGGTCTCTCGTGGCGTATAGCCTTGGCATTACGGACCTGGACCCACTGCCTTACTCGCTGCTCTTTGAGCGCTTCTTGAACCCCGAGCGTGTGAGCATGCCCGACTTCGACATCGACTTCTGCCAAGAAAAGCGCCAGCAGGTCATCGACTACGTTCGTGAGCGATGGGGCAAAGATGCGGTGAGTCAGATTGTCACCTTTGGCACCATGGCCTCTCGCGCTGTCATTCGAGACGCAGGGCGCGTTCTGGAGCTGCCCTACAACTTCTGCGATCAGCTCTCCAAGCTCATTCCGGTTGTTCAAAATAAGCCCCTCTCGCTTAAAGAGGCGAGAGAAAAAGAACCCATCCTCGCTGAACGAGAGAAAAAAGAAGACGAGGTTCGTGAGCTTCTCGCGGTGGCCGAGCCCCTGGAAGATCTCACCCGAAACGTGGGCATGCATGCCGGTGGCGTGCTCATTGCGCCCGGGCGCCTCACCGATTTCTGTCCGCTCTATCAGGCCCCAGGCTCTGAGGGGGCCGATGGAGTGGTGAGCATGTACGACAAGGATGACGTGGAGGCTGCGGGCCTTGTGAAGTTTGACTTCTTGGGCCTTAAGAACCTCACCGCGATCGCCCTGGCGGTAGACACCATCAACCGGCTTCATCCAAATCGAAATCTAAGCCTCGAGGACCTGAACTCTTTTGACGATCCTGCGGCCTATGAAGTGCTTCGGCAGGCCAACACCGTGGGTATCTTTCAGGTGGAGAGCCAGGGTATGCGTCGGTACCTTCTTAAGCTGCAGCCTGATCGGTTTGAAGACATCATCGCCATGCTTGCCCTCTATCGCCCTGGACCCTTGAACTCGGGCATGGTGGACACCTTCATTCTTCGCAAGCGTGGTCAGCAGAAGATTGACTACTTTCATGAGAGTCTGCGTGAGTGCCTCTCAGCCACTTATGGTGTGATCGTGTATCAAGAGCAGGTGATGCAGATTGCCCAGATTATTGCGGGCTATTCGCTTGGTGGCGCTGACCTGCTGCGAAGAGCCATGGGCAAGAAAAAACCCGAAGAGATGGCTCAACAGAGGAGCATCTTTCTCGAGGGCGCCAAGAAGAGGGGCCATAGCGAGAAACTCGCAACCGATCTCTTTAACCTCATGGAAGAGTTTGCTGAGTACGGCTTTAACAAGAGCCACTCTGCGGCCTATGCAGTGCTCACTTATCAGACCTCGTGGTTGAAGGCGCACTTTCCCGCTGAGTTTCTCTCAGCAACCATGAGTGTGGACATGGACGATACGGACAAGGTGGCCTTCTTGGTCGCTGATGCCAAGGTCAATGGACTTCGCGTGTTGGCTCCCGACATCAACGCCTCAAGCTATCGGTTCGAGCCGGTCCTTGAGACTAAAGGGGAGCGCGCGCGAGCCATTCGGTATGGCCTTGGGGCCATTCGGGGTCTTGGCGAGGGCGCCATCTTGAGCATTTTGAAGGCTCGAGAGGGTGCCCCATTTGAGGATCTCTTTGACTTCTGCGCCCGAGTTGACCGCCGACTTGTCAACAAGAGGGCGATGGAGGCGCTCGTCAAAGCCGGTGCCTTCGACTCCATTGCCCCAGCAGGCCAGATGGACCGCTCAAGGCTTCTCGCTGGAATTGAGCTCGCCGTTCGTAAGGCAGACGATTCGTCCTCGAACGCTAACCAGGCCGGGCTCTTCTCCTTCGGGGAGGAGGAGGGAGGGCAACATGCGCCTGAGGTTGAGCTGCCGCAGGCTGTGCCTTTCTCCGCTCGAGAGTGCCTTCTTCATGAGAAGGTGGCCCTTGGCTATTGTTTCTCAGGCAGCCTCTTTGATGACATCGCCAGCGAGATGCGTCGGTTTGCTCCAACCCCCTTGGCCCGGGCTATGCCCTCTAAGGAGCCTATCTGGATCGCGGGAGTTGTGGGTGTTAGCCGAGGTCAGATGACTAAGCGCGGCATGATGCGCGTCATTGAGCTCGATGATGGCTCCGCAAAGTTAGATGTCACCGTTTTCAATGAGCTTTACGATGCCCGAAAGAATGTGTTGAAGGTGGATGAGCCGCTTTTGGTGAATGCGCGCATCGAGAACGATGAGTTTTCTGGGGGGCTTCGGGGGGCCGCGCTTGAGATTCTCACCTTGACGGAGGTGAGGCAGAGGCATGCGAAGGGAATCGTTGCTGAATTAAGTCGTGACGACTCTTGGGGGGTCAAGGCCTTTCTCGATGAGCTCTTTGAAGCTCTTAGCGTCGTAAGGGCGAGTCGACGACTCGGAGAGACCAAGGCGGGCCTGCCGGTGATTTTGAGGTTGTCGACATCGCAGTCCGTGTGTGAGTTGAATCTCGGAGATGCGCTATGCCTAGTTCCCTCTGCCGACGCCCTGGAAGAGTTGAGCTCACGCCGTGTTATCCAGAGAGTTAGCCTCAGTTACATATGATGACTTGGTGGCGCCAGCGTTTTTACCTCTACTTGGTAGACCATGGTTTTTTAAGACTTTTGTTTTCTAATTTCCATGAGCTACCCGGGGGGTTGTATCGAGCAAATCAGCCTAGTCCGGGAGACTTAAGACGTTACAAGAAACGTTTTGGTATCAAGACAGTTATCAATTTGAGGGGCGGAGACGAGGGTAATCTTGCCTGGCAACTTGAGAGCGAGGAGTGTGCAAGGCTGGGCATTGCGCTTATAAACCTGAGGATTTTTTCTCGATCGCTTCCCTATAAAGAGGACCTGGAGAAAATTCGAGAGGTTATTTCCTCCGCACACTACCCAGCGCTTGTACACTGCAAGAGTGGAGCAGATCGAGCAGGTTTTTTCTGTGTCCTATATCGAATTTATCGACTTGGAGAACCAGTCGAGAATGCCATGTCGGAGTTGTCTTTTCGCTTTGGGCATTTTTCCGCGGCTGAGACAGGAATTCTCGACTACTTTTTTAGGGCTTACCTCTCAAACCGTGCAATTAGCGGCGTTGACTTCGACTATTGGGTAAGAGAGACCTACGATCGGGCGGGGCTTCGAGAGGAGAGGCCAAGGTTCGGAATCATTCGCTCTGTCGCAAACTTTGTCGTGAATAGAGTACTTAGACGGGAGTGAGAACCTTGCAGCAAAGCAGAGACTATTTTAGTCATCAGAGACCCGAGGTGGTTGGTCTACTCCCAAGAGGCGTAGACAGTGTTCTTGATGTAGGTTGTGGAGCGGGAGCCTTTGGCGCTTTGATCAAAAAGTCTCGGGAGGAGAAGTTCGTTCGCGTCGTCGGCGTTGACCGCAATCACGTCGCGCTCCAAGAAGCGGAGAAGGTTTTGGATCGGGTGATCTGCTTCGATCTTAGGAGTGGTTTCCCCGATGTTGAGGAGGCTTTCGACTGCATCGTGTTCAATGATGTGCTGGAGCATCTTGAGGACCCTGGCGCCTGTCTTACGTCGGCCATGCAATATCTCGCCCCCGAAGGACATGTGCTTGTCTCAATTCCAAACGTTAGAAACCATAAGGTGCTCAGAAAACTCGTTCTTTCCGGGCGTTGGGAGTACGAGGACGAGGGTATATTGGATAGAACACACCTCCGATTTTTTACGCGCTCGTCAGCGATTGAGCTCCTTGGTCGAGCCGGCTTGGAGGTCGCCGAATGTATTCCGATTGGCCGGTCCCGATTTCCACGATGGCTCGCTATCATGAACTTCGTGATGGGGAATTCTCTTGAAGATTTAAGATTTCAGCAATTTCTCTTTCTTTGCACTCGAGGAGAGCGCTAGCAAATTATCTATCTCTGCCAGGGTGAGTCCCGGGAGGTTCCCCAAGGACGACTTACGGTACACGTTGATCGCGGCAAAGATTGCTGATATTTCCAACGAATTTAAATTCTTGAGCGCTCGAAATAGTCGTCTTCCAAGGAAGATCAGCTGGGATTTCCCGGGCAGGTACTTTAAGTTTAAGACCACGTGATTGCGAACAAGGAGAAACTCCAATCTCCTCCCCCCGTCTTTTTTTGTGGTTGAGTTGTGCCAATGGCGCGCAACGGCATTTGGTTCATAGACACATGCGTGCCCCAAAAGCCAAGCTCGAATGCCAAGATCTAGATCCTCCGAGTAGGCTGGTGAATACTCCGGTGCAAACCCCCCCAGCGCCTGAAAAACGCTCTTGCGGCAGAGAAAAACCGCTCCGCATGGCCAGAGGACCTTGCAGGGTTTGGTTGACTTCAGGGGGTCGCTTTTCCAAGATGGGCGAATCTCATGCTTCCTGAGCGAGCCACTTGTGATTGACTCGATGATCCCGCCCTCTGTTTCGCGCAAAATCTTGGGCACGACAAATCCGACGGCTCGATCTGTTCTTAGCACACAAAGCAGGGCCTCGAGGAGGCCAACCTCAATGAGTACGTCGGTGGTGAGCACAAGGATATACTCGCCCCTACTGAGTAAGGCGCCAGCATTAATCTGATTTCCGTAGCCGAGAGGATCCTCGTGCGAAACGCATCGAAGATTGGGAAGGTTTAGGCTACTAAGCCATTCCGAGCTTCCGTCAGAGCTTGCACCGTCGACCACAATAAACTCAAGGGCTACCCCTGATTGCATAAGGCTTTCGTAACTCGGAATAAGAAACTGTCCCAAGAGCTCCCTGCCATTCCTGTTTGGAATGACAACGGATACCTCCACCGTACTGCTTTGGCCTGTCATGCCCTTTTCTGAAATCAGATTCATATGGTCCTATCTTCGTTTCTACCGAAGGCTTGCACTGGCTTCGGTTGTTTTAATGGTCCTCACTGCCGCTGTCGAACCGCTGATACCGGCGCTTCTGAAGCCTTTGTTAGACGAGTCGATGGCTAATGCTGGCGGGTCTGCCGTCTCGACCTGGATGCCATTGTCGCTCATGGGTGCCTTCGTCCTGAAGGGAGTCCTCGAGTACTTTTCATCTGTTGTATCTCAGAGGATCACCCAGGAGGTGATCCACGATATTCGAGTCGATGTGTTTTCTTCGGTCGTTGGCATGAGTCTCAGCCAGTTCAGCAAGAGCGCTTCGGGTCACTATCTCTCAAAAGTGACCTTCGACGTTGGGAATATTTCCAGCGCAGTGTCCACGGCGTGGCTCACCCTGGTCAAAGATGTTCTTATCGTTGTCTTTTTGCTCGGATATCTGCTTTATATGTCGTGGGCACTCACCCTCGTCATCCTTCTCTTCGCCCCTCTCGTCTCCTTTCTCATTATCAGTACCTCGAGGAAAATTTCTCGATCGTCCAAGAGACTTCAAGACCACTCATCTGCACTCAATGGACAACTTGTAGATTATTTTTCAGTGCAGGGAATCCGAGACACGAGGATCTTTCGGGCAACTCGTTTCGCGGTCGATTCTTTTCGTGATTCCTCCCAAGATTTCGCTCGGGAGACAATCTTGCAGACAAGGATTCAGGCGCTCGGGGTTCCGCTGGTCCAAATCATTGCTGCGACTGGGGTCTGTCTCTGCATTTTGATAGCACTTTTGACGCCGGTGGGGCTCGACTCCCCGGGTAGTTTTGTCTCTTTCATGGCTGCAATGGCGATGGTTTTCGAGCCGGTTCGGAGACTCGCCAATCTGAATGTGACTATACAGAGGGGTCTTGTCGCAATTCGATCCGTACAGGAGACCCTTCGAAGCGAATCTATCGGCGGGAGGGGTAGAGAGTCGGGCCGTCCTGGCCTTGTCGCCTCGGAGGACTCCGCAGGTTTTTTGAACTCACGGAGTGGCCTGGGGCTCGTTGCCCGAGGCTTAGAAAAGCGACTCGCTGACGGCAGGGTACTTCTCGGAGGGATTAACCTGAACATTCCGAGCGGAGCTTGCATAGGAATTGTTGGCGAGTCTGGCGCTGGAAAGAGTACCCTAGCGGCGATACTTGCTGGACTTGAACCTGCTGATTCAGGAGATGTTCTTTGCGCGGAGCCCAGCGGGGAGTTACACTCAATCTCGGAGGAGCTGCTTGGTCCTGGGGGCATTATTTACCTTGGGCCGCAGTCCATGCTTTTTGGCGAGACTGTACTTATCAACGTGAGCTTCGGTCGAGACGGGAGCGAGGGTTTCTCGCTGACTCGAGACGCACTCCGCGCAGCAGGAATGGACTCCTTTGCTGAAAACCTATATGAGATCTTAGGGCTCGGAGGCCGAGAGATATCTTCCGGGGAGAGGCAGAGGATCTCGCTTGCGCGAGTGTTTTTTGCGCGCCCGCGCCTCTTGATTTTAGATGAAGCGACGGCCTCAATTGACGAGGAGACAGAGAGGTCCGTGATTAACAACATTAGGACCATGCTTCCAGAGTTAACGACGGTGGTTATTGCGCACCGCGCTTCCGCCCTTGAGAAGTGCTCAAGCGTTTTTCGTCTGCACGACGGAAAACTTATCGCCGCGTCTGATGCGCTTCTTTGAAGAGGCCGGGGAATACTTGTTTCGCCTCCGTCACAACTCTAGCGGCCGAAATATCTAATTGACAAGCTGGATCGGAGCAGTCCTTGGGGCCCCTATCGCAGCGATTTAGCCACTCAACGTGGTGACCCATGATGGTTTTTTTATCTCTGCATGGGACGTTCGTCTCAAAAATAGAGTGCGAGTGTGAGAGCCTCCAGAAGTCACCATTCCCATGCAAGACGGGGGACCCTTGTCCGTAGATGACAATCGTTGGGGTGAGGGTTAGTTTTGCAAGGTGTGCAACCCCAGTGTCTGGGCAAATAAGTAACGAGTGGTCTGAAATCGTCCGCACTAGGTCCGGTAGCGATCGTTTTTCGAGTATCGCATCAGACAGCTCGGGCCGCGGGCGGTCTGGCCCGAAGACGTCTGGCCCAAAACTCCAGGTGATTCTGAATCCCTCCCCTCTCAGGAGACGCGATAGCTCTTCCCAGTGTTTGGGAGACCACCTTCGATTTGGGTTTCTCGCATCCGTGTGAATAAGCACAGATCGGCTAGTTGCCTCGGGCCGGTTGAGTTCGCTTTTAATGTGTCTCGCGAATGGTTTAACGTGAGCATAGGGTCCAGGTAGTGCGTAAAGCATGTCTGAGAAGGTCTGTGGCCTCGTTGGAGGACCTCCAAAGGTCACAATCCTAGGGCAGCCAGCTGCTTGGAGGTATCGAGGCATCCGGGTTTCGAAGGCTGCGAACCCCACCTCGAAGTTCGCGCCCTTTAGCAGCTTAATGACGCTCCAGGGCTGCCGCTCAGAGAACGGCACAATGCGAATCGTTGGAAAAAAAACGGAATAAAGGGAATGGTAGGCCTCTGGGCAGGCTACGGTGACCATATTTTTCGGAAACGACTCCAAAAGGCGGTCGATTAAAGCGAAAGAGAGAACCGCATCTCCAAGCAGCAACTGGTGGACGAAGAGCACCCCCTTTTTTGTGGTCACCGAGGGGCGCGAGCAATGGCGAATGAGGCGATAGTACTCGGCGATGGCCCTCGAGGCGGCTCGTCTCATAAGCTCGAATAAAGCACTTTGGAAAGAGCCGCCAACACCTGCTCCGGCTGGATTGAATCTACGTGGCCAGACGAGCCCTGCAGCAGAATGTGGGCCCTGCCGACCGGTGCCCATCTCTTGGGGTCAGAGTCCCCAAAAAGTGCCACGCAGCGGATGCCGAGCGCTGCGGCGCAGTGCATCGCTCCCCCATCTGGGGTGATTAGGGCCGTGAGACGCCTCTGAATGGCGAGGAGATCATCCAATGATTGGCTGGAGTGAAATTCCACGCGGCTCTCTTCGAGGAAGAGTTGTCTGAGACTCTTGGCCGCCTCGTCATCGCCGGGATGGACGGGGTTCGATGAGGTACCTGGTGACCAAGTGACAACAATTTTTATCTGTGGGTTAAGTTTAAGTACGCCCTGAATGAGTTCGAAGAAATGCGCTCGTGCCCACCGCTGAGACGGGCGTCGGGCGCTAAGGTGAATTCCGACTACTATCGGTTGATCGGCGGCTGACTTAGTTCTTAGCTCCAAGTAGGGCGGCTCGGGAGGCTCTAGGAGATTGACTCGAAGTGCAACTGATAAGCGTAGGATCTCACGCCACTCAGCTTGCCGATTTGTCTTCCGGTTTGGGACGGCGGTGAATTTAGCGGGCAGTCTCGAGGGTCCGAGCGGGGGCTCGTCGAAGAACCCAACAGAGCGCTGGGCGTTGATTATCCGCACGACCCACCGATTTTTATTCTGCCCCAGGTTCCCAGGAAAAATTAGCAAATCGTATCGGTTCTCTCGAAGCTTAAGGATGACGACGAGTCGGTCTAAAAGCGCCCGCAACTTAGCCCAGCCTCTTAGGTGCTTTGACTTTCTGTAGGCGTAAACTGTGCGAAATACTGGACAATGCTCGGCAACGGCCCTCGAGTAACTTGAGGTGAACGCATCAATTTCGCATTCTCCAAAACTAGCGCGAAGAGAGAAGACGAGTGGAAGTGTCAGCACCAGGTCGCCAATGTTGTCCTTTCGGTAGATCAAGATTTTCATGCGCATCATTAATTATCTAAGCACCTCAGAGATCGGCGGTAACCATGTTTTTGTCAATAAGTTGGGCGATGTCTTTGGGAGTCGGGGGTGGAGGGTAAAGACGGTCGTGGGCGATGTTGCCCTACTGCGTGCTCTAAAGGAATCTGCAGGCAAGTCAGAGCCTACCTTCCTTCTGCTCCACAGCCCCAACCCCTCACCAGAGTGTCTCTCACAGTCCCTTCGAACTTGCCAAAGAGTGATCGGAGTGGCACACAATCCGTTTTGTTCAGAGCCTTATTTGAATACGTATCGACAGTGTTCCTCAGTGGTGGGCGTTTCACGTTACGTTATTCGGAGATTACAAGCGGATGGGGTGGTTAATGTCCGTCCTCGGCCGAGTTACTTTCCCCTCGTCTTTAATTCGCTTACGAAATCCCCGCATCAGCGTGCAACACACGGCTTGATCCAGCGCGGACCTGTTGTTCGTTGGAACGCGAAAAAACCGCGGGACTTGGTGCTGTCCATATCAGAGCGGCTGGGCCTTTACAGCGCCATTCCAAGAAAAGCAGTTAGTGTTGGAGAGTCGGGGGTGCGCATCGGTATTGTCTCTCGTATTGCCAGACTAAAACGCTTTCCAGAACTTTTCGCGGAGCTCCTCCCCGTGCTGAGTCGAATGCCAGATGTATCTCTTCATTTTTTTGGGTCTGGGAGCTTTAGAGAGGTCAAGTCGCTGGAGCGCGTTCTTTCGCCCGTCAAGAGTCGAGTTTTCTTTTGGGGCTGGCAATCCGAGACATCAATCGCGTATCACAGCATTGATGCGCTCCTCTTGGGTCGTCCAGAATTGGAGGCACTCGGCCTCAATGTCTTTGAAGCCTATGCCGCGCAGTGTCCTGTAATTGCGGTTGATGGAGGCCCCTTCTGCGAGACTGTTTTCCCCGGTATAAATGGTTGGTTGTTGCGAGATGGATCGATCAAGGAGGATCTTCTGGGGGTGTTGGAAAAAATAAGGGGCGGGTCAGCTGCTGAGTTAACTTTTCAGTACTCACAAGACACGCTTCAAAAGTTTTCAGAGGAGTATTTCTTTGGGGTTTTTCTGGAGGCTATTTTTGAATAGATCGTCCGAATTACCTTGTACACAGATTCTCGTCATTAAGCGCGACAAGTTGGGCGACCTGATTCTCACTTCGCCGCTCATTGAAACTTTGAAAGAATCCATGCCCAATGCGCAAGTCGACCTTCTTGCAGCGCGTTTCACACTTCCGGTGCTCGCCGCCTGTCCCCTAGTTCGACGGGCGATTCCTCTGCCCAAGGTTCGAGGTGTTTTCGGCTCACTGAGGGGTTTTCAACTCTTGTTCTCGTTATTGCGCATGCGTTTAAGGAGGTACGACTGGGTCATTTCAGCGGGCGGGGAGTATTCCCACCGAGCGATTCGATTGGCCATCTGGGTTGGCGCCAAGCGGAGTGTTGCGTTCTGCCCCCCCGAGCTATGGAAGAAGTATCCCGCGTTGACCGATCCTATTTCTCCCCAATCTGTAGGACATGAGAGTCGACGAATGCTTGAACTTGTTCGTCCTATCTCGGGGCAAGCTATCTTTGAGAAGTTCCCTGCGCCCTATCCTCGGGTTTGGCTGGGCAGAGACGCGATCAAGCGTGCAGACACTTTCTTGCTTCGGTATGGATTACGCTCTGGGGGGTTCGTTGTAATTGGCCTCGGCGCAAGAAAAGCGAAGCGCCAGCCAAGCGCAGATCAGGTGATTCGATGGGTTGATTTCATCAAGAACGAAGTCGGTCTAGACGTCGTTTTGAGCTTCACCCCGGGGAAGCCCGCGGATCCCAAGTATCCTGAGGATGGTGAGTGCGCCGCGGTGATTATGAGGGCCAGGCCCGGGGTGCCGCCTCTTGCGGGATCTCTCGAGGAGGCATTGGGTGTGATCTCTCTCGCGAAATGCTCTGTGATTCCTGACAGTGGCCTTATGCATGCGGCCGCCGCCTCGCCGGGCGGCGTTGTAGCCCTATTTGCAGATCCGACAAGGTCTCCAAGTCCGGAGCAATGGGGCCCGATTGGTCCTCGAGTTCGGATAGTCGTAGCGAAGGAGTCGATTTCCTCGATCGAGGATGAGGCTATCTTGACGCCCCTCTGCCAACTTCTTCAAGCCGAGAGCGGAGCCCAGTGAATTGTTGAAGAGAGCGCTATTCATTAAGACGAAGAATCTTGGTGATGCGGTCATCCTGACAAGTGCTGTCGCTGCTCTCCCGAATGGCTGGCAAGTTGATGTCATTTGTTTTGGTGAGTCATCCCCCTTGTATGAGGGGGTGCCTAAGATCGCGCGCGTCTTGGCGGTCCGAAGAGGTGCTCGTGGCTGGTCCGCCCTCACCGAGGCCTTCCATCTTTACAAGGCGCTGATTGGCTGCCGTTACAACCTTATTGCCCAGTTTTCTGACGACTGGAGGGGGGCCATTCTGGCTCGATTTTTGAGGTCAGACATGAGCGTTGCTATGCAAACTTCTCGCCGACCGAAGGTTTGGCATCGGTCATTCACCCGGCTTGCTAAGCGAGCGGCTCGACGGCACAGTGCGGATCTGGATGTGGATCTCATCAGGCGCGTGGGTCTTTACTCGGGAGAGGCTCCTCCGTATTCTCCGCCGCAATCTGAAGCGAGCAGCCTTGAGGCGCGGGCTTGGCTTCAAGAGCGGGGTTTGACGCCCGGAGAGTTCTTAGTTGTGCACCCTTTTTCGCGCTGGAAGTTTAAAGAACTCTCCAGGGAGACTATCGTTGACCTTCTGGGGCGACTTCATTCGAAGGGCGAGAGGGTTGTGGTTTCAGGATCGCTCTCAGACGCGGAATCAATCTCAGATCTATTGGCTCTCGGACCGGACCTGGCACAACCTATGATCGGCCTATCCCTCCAAACACTTTCGAGTGTTCTGAGCCAAGCAAAACTGGTTGTCTCAATTGACTCTTTGGTTATTCACCTTGCAAGTGCGAACAGGGTGCCCATGGTGGCGATCTTTGGTCCATCCGGAGAACTCAACTGGCGACCTTGGCGAGTTCGGCATGAAGTTGTTGAGCAGTCGACCGTCTACCCATGCCGGCCCTGCGGCCAAGATGGATGCGGTGGCAGCAAGGTAAGTCAATGTCTTCAGACAATCGATGCGACCGCCATTCTCAATGCCATGAGCCTTTTGAATTTACGATGAATCGACACATCCACCCCGTGGAGTTGGCCCTCCTCCTAGGCCTTGCTTTTTTCCTTCCTCTGGCCGAGGCCCCCAAAAACGTGTTCCTCTTTGGTTTCATATTGTTCTGGGTGGGAAGGAGTGCAGTCCTTGGAAATTTAGGCTCCGCACCACTCCTTTTTTGGCTGCCCCTTGTGGGCATCGTCCTTCTTTCTTGGCTCTCTGTCCTTAATCTCACAGGCAATAAATGGACAACCTTTCTTAACACCCTCGATTTTCTGTCTATAGCCCTCCTGACTATCGCGGTTGCTCGCTCTCAATTTAGCGCGCACGCGCGCACGTCGATACTGTTGAGCTTAGTCGCTGGGGTTTTAGCATCACTTGTTGAGGGAGAGCTTCGAGGCGGCCGATTTCCCTCATTGAAGTCTGTTGGGCACGTAAATCAGACGGCCATCTACTTGGCGATCGCATGCGCTGTGTCTTTGTCGGCCTTTTTGACCGCGACCTCTAAGCTCCAAAAGCTTTGTGCGTTAGCGGTTTTTTGCGCTTTTTCTCTCTTCATCGTAGCGACAGGCTCGAGAAATGCAGTCTACGCATTGGCCTTGACGTCGGTCGTCTTGACTTTCCTCTTCCTTGTCACCAAAGACTGGCGGAGGGCGCTGACGCTACTCAGTCTCTTTGTATTTGGGGGGGTTGCTCTGACCTTACTAAGGGTCGAGTTCGTGGTTAAGCAGAGAGACGCTTCGAGAGTTTCCCAGAGTGTTGTGGACGAGGCGAGGTTGAGACTGTGGCGAGGAGGCCTCCTTGTAGTCGAGGAGCGTCCGGTGCTCGGCTATGGCGTAGGGAATTTCGGGGTCGCCCATTCGTCGGCGAACCTGCGCAGAGTTATTGAAGGTCGGGGCGAACCCTTCAGTGAGGGCTCTTTTCTATTCACCGATCATGCCCATAACCTTACTCTGAACTGGCTTATAGAGCGGGGACTGATAGCTGTTTTACTGCTCTACGTTTGGCTGGCTTTCGTGCTTAGCATTACCCTTCGGGAGGTAAGGGCCCACACCGAACCTTTTTGGCCTTTGAGTGCCGCTTGCGCGGTACTCGTTTCAACCTTCTGTGGGCTCGGAAATACTTCTTGGCACCACGAGCACGGTATTTTGGCCGGCCTTATCATCGGCCTCGGGGTCTCGTATGTGGTCAGGGGCTCGAACCGGTCCTCTCCGCTACCAAGACGGGATTCAGCGCAGGATCGTTGTACATCTTGAATTGTTTGTAGGTCTTGAAGAAGTGGGTTCCCGCAGACATTCCTCGAAGAAGTGAGGAGAGGCTCTCTAGCAAATCTATGCGCTGTTCTCTTAACGTTTGAGAGCGTTTTATTGAGTTCGATCGATGCTGATCGTCAACATCAGTGCGCTTGCACTGAAGATCCATGTGGTGGATTTTCAGAGATAGTATGGAAATTCTATCTGCCATCGAACCAGCTGTTTCGCTGCTCCTGCAAGCGGTAGCGCGTAGCTCCGGGCTCATTGAGAATCCCTCGAGAATGAGCTCATCGATCTTCTCTATGTGGTCGTTTCGACTCTGATTGAATCGATCTATATTTCGCTTGTTCTTTGCAATTTCTGAGTCACTTACCTTCGTTCTTCGCGCAAGATCTTCTTCTCTCCAGAGGCTGGAATTAAAGAAATGCAGGTTATGAAGCAGAGAGGAAAGGCTCGCGAGATCGATTTCGTGCTCATAGGGCCATTCTGGGTTCGAAAGGAGGGAGTCGAATTCAACAATGATGCGGTCAGCAATTAAAAGATGATTAACGATTCGAGAATTCATCGATCGTCCTTCGGTAGAGGGATTCACACTGACGAGCCATCTCGGCGCTCGAAAAAGGCACGAAGCGAAGCGACTCCCGACTCGGAAGCTGGTTCAGTTTGCTCGTAGTATGACGGAGGGCTTGGGCGAGCAAGGCCGGAGAGCGAGGGGGAACTAAGCTTGCGGCTCCATAGTGTGCGACCGCTTCAGGAATGCCGCCGATCGGGCACGACACAATTGGAAGTCCGGTCGCCATTGCTTGCAGGATCGCCTGGGGCACGCCCTCGTTCGCATAACTAGGTTGTACGAAGATATCGAGGGCACTGAGCCACTCCGAGACATTTTCTTGGTGCCCCACAAACTTAACCCGGCCGTCAAGACCAAGGCTTTTTGTGAGGTCTCGCAACGCGGAGGCTCTCGGCCCATCGCCAACAACCAGAAGTTCAGTGTCGTTATCGAGTTGAGAAAACGCTGTGATTAGGTCGTCATGCCCCTTCCAAGAGCGAAGCGTAGCGACTATGCCAATCAAAACAGGGTCCAGCCTGAGACCTAGACGTTTGCGAGCCTCCTCTTTGCAGAGCCTTCCAAAAGCGAGTGGATCTAGCCCGGTGGGTATCGATGAAACTTTGGCGTGCGACGCGAGACCGCCTTCTACGATGGCCTGTGATATTCCGGTGCCTGTCGAGATGATGGACTCACAACCCCCCGTGAAGAGCCATCTGGTTCTGCTGTTGGGGTTGATCGGGGCACTTATGTGACGCATGCGAATGATCGGGAATTTTGCCCCCAGGGTTTCTCTCGAAACTGCTGTGAGCCAATGGTCCGTACTGGAGTGGCAGACCACCAAGTCCGGCGCCAGACTTTTGAGCACCGAGCGAACAGACAGAAGATCTGGCAATCGCTTCTTCTTGATCCTAGTTTTAATGACTTCAACGTTAGGTGCAAGGTTGCAGTGCCTCCCTGAGATGAGACTCTCGGAGTCACAGACGATCGAAACCTCGTGACCGAGATCGACAAGGTGGCGCGACTCCTGCAGCACCCGAATCTCTTGCCCGCCCCAGCCAAGAGATGACTCTGTGTGAACTATTTTCATCTTGCTGCTTTAGCCTCAGTAACCTTCGCGTAGAGGTCGCGCCATAAATGAAAGATCCTGTCGTCGCTGAAGCTTCTCGCCGAGGCCTCGGCCGCGAGCGACATGGTGTTTAAGTTTTTGAGGCAGTGCTCTAAGGCCTCTCGGATTGAGTCTGGATCTCGGCTGCATAGGGCCACCGCCTCACTCGATTCCGGAAAGCTGGCGAGGCCCACATCCCTCGTGAGAATGCAAGGTAAGCCAGACGCGAGCGCCTCCAAAGCAGCGTTGGAGAAGCTGTCGTATAAGGAGGGAAGGGCAAAGATATCGGCTGCTGCATAGGCCATGCGAGTCTCAGGGATAGGACCAGAAAACTTAACCCGTCCTTTGGCCCTCATGTCAGCGTATCTCTGGTATCGAGCGATAGATTTGTCCTTGCCTACCACGAGAAGCTGAACGTCAGTCAATAGACCAACCGCCTCAATTAGGGGGCGTAGCCCTTTTCGCTCGAAACCAGAGCCGACAAAGAGTACTGTCGGTTTGTCGGGGGCAAGGCCGAGTGACTTTCGGGAGGCGTACTTTGAAGCCGCGTCCGGGGAGATTCGTCTCCAGCTCGAGAGATTGATGGAGTTTGGTATGAGCGCTATTCGACGGTCGGGTACCCCAAGATAGGATTGCAACTCTTGGCGGCATAGCGGACTGTTTGCGACGAAGACTATTCGGGGGTCGTTTGCCATGCCCCTTTCAGCTTGGCAGAGGAGCCGATGGAAGGGGTCGGCGCGGAGCGCCTTCCCCGCAATCCAACCCCTTTGAGCCGCAAGACGTTCTAACCAGGCCGCGTGAACCCCATCGCCCGCTCGAAAGATGTCGCAGCCAGGAAGTCGTTCATGAGATTGGATTACATCAAGAGACTCAGCCTCTTGAATGGCAATCGATGCCTTCCGCAGAAAGTCCCTATGCCTGAGGAAGCGTCCCGCCCTCGAGCACGCGATGTTTACGAAGTTCAACCTGATGTTTAAGTCTCGAAGTTTCGTAAGCTCGAGCGAATCCTGTTTCGACCATTCAGAAGAAAAAATACTGACCTGTTTGATTCCCCCCGACCGGGCTTGTTGGGAGATCAATCTTTCTATGAGTCTCTCTGCCCCACCAAATAGCGTGTATTTGAAGCGGACTATTCCGAGGTGCATTCTTTGTAACGGTCTTGGTCCGCTAGTGCGTAGCGCCAAAAGGTCTCATAAGATTTTGCGGTGGCCGCTAAGGTGCCTCGCCATCCATCTAAGAATCCCAGTTGTAACAGATACAAACGAATGAAGGTCCACAGGGCGCGCGGGGCAGGCAACTTCTTCCTTCGACCCGACTCCGAAATCTTCTCGGCGCCGAGCTTCGCATATTGGATCTGTTTGCTAAAAACATCCTCAATGCATCGATAGCTCAGGTGTGTGAGTGTTCCCGGCAGATCTTCCATGGGGTGCTCGCAGATGAGGGACTCATGGACAAGATCTGAGCTAAACCTGCAATGGTCGCGTTTGGCGAGACGCGCGACCCGATCGTTGGACCAACCTCCGAAACGCATGTGCTTTCCAAGGAAGTAGTTCTCGCGCTCAATCCTAAAAGATAGGTTCTCATTCGCCCTCACGGCAGCGAGGATCCCCTCTCGAAGGGGCGGAGTCACACGCTCGTCTGCGTCTATTGAAAGGACCCATCGTCCTGATGCTGATTCGAGGGCGAGTTGCTTTTGTGGCCCAAATCCGTGCCACTTCTCTGTTTCGATAACCTTTGCGCCGAGGGATTTTGCTAGGTCAGCTGTCCCGTCTCGGCTCAGATTGTCAAGGACGATTACCTCATCGCAGAAGGAGAGGCTTACAAGGCAATCTAGAAGATTGTGAGCCTCGTTCTTTGTGATGATTACTGCAGAGAGGTTGAGGCGCTCCGCGGCATTTTTAACGCGCATAATCGGGTTTTAACACAAAAGCTTGAGAAACCTTACGTGGCTTCCTTTCCTGTCATTCTCTCCGGAGGGAGTGGCTCTCGACTCTGGCCCCTCTCGCGCGCGATGCGCCCCAAGCAGTTTCTGGGGCTCACTGGCGAGCAGACTCTCTTTCAGATGACGCTACAGAGGCTCTCGGGTTTGATGGACCCCCTTGCACCCATCGTGGTGGCTAACGACGAGCACCGCTTCTTGGTTGCGGACCAATGCCTTCAGATGGGCGTGACCCCCGGGGCACTTCTTCTAGAGCCCGTGGCACGCAATACTGCACCTGCCGTTGCCGCAGCCGCGCTTGCCGCCATGGACTTGGCGGAGGACCCCGTGCTGCTGGTTCTGCCCTCGGACCATGTTTTTACGAATACCCAGGCCTTCGAGGCCGCAGTGAGAAGTGGGCAGGAGGCGGCCCTTCAGGGTGCGCTTGTGACCTTTGGCATTGTCCCCACCTCCCCTGAGACCGGCTATGGCTATGTCAAGGCCGGGGGCAAGGCGGGAAGTGGCGCAGGCGCCAATGCTGCTCTGTCCGTTGAGGCTTTTGTTGAAAAGCCGGACCTTGCCACCGCCCAGTCTTATGTGGAGAGTGGCAACTACTTCTGGAATAGCGGAATGTTTATGTTTCGCGCGTCAACCCTGTTGGGCGAGTTGGGCCGCTTCCAGCCCGAGATACTTGGGGCCTGTAAAGAGGCCTACTCTCGATCCAAGAGGGACCTTGACTTTATACGGCTTGACAATGAGTCCTTCTCAAGCAGCCCATCGGACTCGATTGACTATGCCGTCATGGAGAACACGGATCGGGCGGTCGTGGTGCCGCTGGATGCAGGCTGGAGCGATGTGGGAGCGTGGTCGGCTGTCTGGCAGGTGCAGCCCCAGGACGAGCTTGGCAATGGGTCCAGAGGAGATACATTGATGATTGACTCCCGCAATAGTTATGCCCACTCGGACCATCGGCTTGTTGCCTTGGTAGGGGTTGACAATCTTGTGGTGGTTGAGACCTCCGATGCTGTCTTGGTGGCCCACAAAGACCGGGCCCAGGACGTAAAGCGCGTGGTGGAGGCGCTCAAGGCAGCTGGGCGAAGCGAGGCAGAGCTGCACCGCGAGGTCTATCGGCCCTGGGGAGCTTATGATTCCATCCACGCTGGAGAGCGACACCAGGTCAAGCGCATCACGGTCAAGCCAGGAGCGCGCCTGTCTCTTCAGGTGCATCAACACCGGGCAGAACACTGGGTGGTCGTGAGGGGCAGGGCCAGGGTAACAATTGGCGAGGAGGTAAGGCTCGTGAGCGAGAACCAGTCGGTCTACATCCCCGTCGGGGTGAGGCATTGCCTGGAGAACCCCGGCAAGGCCCCTATCGAGCTCATCGAGGTTCAGTCAGGGGGCTATCTAGGCGAGGACGACATCGTTCGCTTAGAGGATAAGTACGGGCGGGCCTAGGCATTTAATTTGGTGACCGGTGGTGCAGGCTACATCGGCTCTCACACCTGTGTGGCGCTCGCCCAGGCTGGGCGCGATTTCCTCATCCTGGATAACTTATCAAATGCCAAGCGATCTGTCCCTGAGCGTCTGAGCAAGATCGTCGGCTTTAAGGTTCAATGTGTCGAGAGTGATGTTTCAGATGTCGGTCTCGTTACACGGCTGCTTGAGGAACACAAAGTGGGTGCAGTCATCCATTCTGCGGCCCTAAAGGCGGTTGGCGAGTTGGTAGCGCAACCCCTTCGATACTATCGAAACAACGTCGCGGGCTCAATCGCGCTCTTTGAAGCCATGCGGCGAGCTGGCGTTGGGACGATTGTCTTTTCTTCCTCTACGACTGTGTACGGAGACCCTGCCAGCGTTCTCATTACCGAGGACTTTCCCCTCTGCCCAACCAACCCCTACGGGCGGACGAAGCTCTTCACTGAACAGATTTTGGCCGATCTGGTTGAAAGTGAGCCAGACTTTTGGCGGGTTGCGCGGCTTCGTTACTTCAACTCGGCTGGGGCGCATGAGTCAGGACTGATTGGGGAGGACCCGATGGGCGTTCCGAACAATCTGGTGCCCTTTGTTGCTAAGGTGGCTTCAGGGCAGCACCCCTTCCTGTCTGCCTGGGGCAATGACTACCCAACGCGGGATGGCACTAGCGTGAGGGACTACATCCATGTGATGGACTTGGCTGAGGGGCATGTAGCCGCCCTGCGGTACCTGGAGAACCCCCGGGCTTGGTCACACTCAACCTCGGCGCGGGCAAAGGCACCTCTGTGCTGGAGTTGGCTGCGGAGTTTGAGCGAGCGAGCGGCCGAAAAATCCAGGTCAAGATTGGTCCGAGGCGCGCGGGGGATGTGGCTGGGTGCTGGGCGGACCCTCGGCTTGCTGAGCAGGTGCTGGGATGGCAGGCTGGAAGAGGACTCTCGCAGAGCTGTAAGGACGCCTGGCTAGCTATCCCCAAAGAGCGAGACTAGGACTGTCACGAAAGCGAAATACGGCAGTGTATGTCGTGTTCAATACTTGAAAAAAAACGATGGGTCATATCCGGATAATGACTGAGGAGCTTCAGCTTAGATTTATGCGCGCACTCTTGAGCCGTCCCGAGATGAGCCAGCGGGAGTTGTCAAGAGAGTTGTACCAAAGCCTTCGAAAAGTGAATCACTGTCTCAAAGCATTAAAGGAGAAGGGACTAATTAAATGGGAAAAATTTTCAGATGATCCAACAAAGTCTCAGTACCTCTATCTGCATGCGCCCGATGGAATGTCAGAAAAATTAAAACTCACGACTCAATTCTTGAATATGAAAAAAAGAGATAATGAATTGGTTGAAAAGGGGGGTCGAGGCGCTTGGGCGGAAGGCACCCTCGGCCCTGATGACCCCTCAAAAAAAACTGACTAGTGCGCGAGATCGGGAAATAGCGGGCCCGCCACTTCCTAATAGATGAATTATTCCAGTGAACCCTTGGTCCTCATCCTCATGGGGACCTACAACGGTGAGAAGTACATCCGAGAGCAACTGGATTCCATCGCCGCCCAGAGCCACAAAAACTGGCGGATTGTAATTAGCGATGACGGCTCGACGGATCGAACCCTTGAGATCGCAGAACAGTGGGCCGAAGAGGTTGGCTACGAGCGGGTTGAGTTCAGAACAGGCCCTCAGAAAGGTTTTGCCCAGAACTTTTTGTCGATGGCCTGCGATCCTGACCTCGTTGCAGACTTTTACGCGTTCTGTGACCAAGACGATGTTTGGCACACGGACAAAATCTCAACTGCATTGGCTTGCCTTCTCAAACAAAACGGATTGACTACGCCATGGCTTTACTGCGGAAGGACAGTTTATGTATCAGAGGCAAGGAACTATCTCCGCGTATCTCCACTATTTTCTAAACGAGCCTCTTTGAGCAATGCATTGGTGCAGTCAATCGCGGGCGGGAACACAATGGTCTTTAATCGATGTGCTGTACAGTTAGTCCGTCAAAATTATCAACTTGCTGAGGTCGTGAGCCACGACTGGCTTATGTATCTCCTTGTTACCGCGGTCGGTGGGGGAGTTTATTACGATAGAGAGCCCAAAATCTTATACCGTCAACACGGTAGCAACTTAATCGGATCTAATACAGGTTTACTTTCGAAGTTATTGCGGATAAGATTTCTGCTAAAGGGAAGTTTCAGAAAGTGGAATGATCAAAATGTTGAAGTCTTAGAGCCTCTTAAACTCAATATGCCCCCCGCGCAAAGAATCACTTTCGAAAAATTCTGCCTCGCCCGACGTGAGTCCAATGCCGTGAAAAGGATGCTGCTCTTCGCGAGTAGTGGAGTTTACCGGCAAACACTCCCAGGAAATTTTGCCCTAGCTTTTGGTTTTTTATTGAAAAAAATATGAGTTGAGTCCTGCAAGCTGTTCGAAAACGCTCAAAACCTTACACACCACGTCAACCTTTTAATGTCATCAAGCCGTAACGCATTGCAAATACGTGAATCAATAAAAGATCTGGAAAAGGGTCTCGCCTGTTTCAGAATTTGGCATGCCTTAGCATTTCAAGAGATAAAACAACGCTATCGTCGATCGGTTATTGGCCCCTTTTGGATAACTATTTCTACGGGAATATTCGTGTCAACGATGGGTCCGCTGTATAGCGCATTGTTTGGACGAGGATCGTCAGATTATCTGCAACACTTGGCTGTAAGTTTCATCTTGTGGAACTTTATTTCCTCCGCGATCAATGAGTCGTGCAATACATTCATGTCTTCTGAAGGTTACATCAAAAACTTTAAGTTACCCATGTCGCTACATGTCTTTCGTACGCTGTTAAGAAATGTATACATTTTAGTACACAATTTGGCAATCATTTTTATTGTGTTGGCTATTTTCCCGCCGGAAAACTTCAATACCATCTGGCTCGTTACCTTCACGTCAGCTGTCTTGTTGTTAAATTTGTTCTGGATTTCACTTATCCTAGCTGTACTTTGTGCCCGATATCGAGATATCGCTCAAATAGTGAGCAACCTAATGACCCTCCTGTTTTTTGTAACGCCCGTTCTTTGGTCCGTTGAAATGTTGGGTGCAAGGGGTCGGTTTTTTACTGAACTAAACCCTCTATATCACTTTATCGAGTCCGTTAGAGCGCCTTTGCTTGGCAAGCCAATCAGTGAGCTTAGCCTCGTCGTTTGTCTCGTTTCCACAATTGTTTTAGCCGCTTTCGCGATCATTCTCTTCGGTCGTGCACGCCAAAGAATTCCATATTGGCTCTGAATAAATGTATATAAGTGCGAATGCGGTCTGCGTCGACTTTCCAATTTACAGTTTTACCGGTAATCGGTCGCTAAAGAAAAATTTAATTAGTCTAGCTACTGGGGGTAGGGTTGCAAGAGACGCCTCTGATCGGGTCACGATTCGTGCACTCAATAATGTTTGTTTTGAATTGTTTCCCGGAGACCGAGTGGGGCTATTAGGTCATAACGGTTCTGGGAAATCCACTCTTTTGAAGGTCTTAGCCGGTATTTTCGAGCCGACGCAGGGCGAATTGGAAGTCTCGGGTAGAGTTTGTTCAATGCTCAGCATAACCACGGGATTAGATTACGATTCGAGCGGCCTAGAGAATATTTATCTACGTGGCATATTAATGGGACTCTCAAAGACCACGATTGACTCTATGGTGGACGATATTGTTGATTTTGCAGACCTGGGAGACTTTATTAATTTTCCTATGCGAACATACTCAAGCGGGATGTCAATGCGATTAGCTTTCGCGATTGCGACCAGTACAAACCCTGATATTATCTTAATGGATGAATGGTTAAGTGCCGGCGATTCGGGCTTTGCGGAGAAAGCTAATAATCGATTAAGTTCCATGGTCGAGCGTTCAAATATTACGGTTATCGCTTCTCATAATCCTGACTTGATTCAAGCGCAGTGTAACCGCGTGATAACGCTTGAACACGGTGAAATCACTTCAAATGAACGAGTTGGCTAAAAAATTTAAATAAAAGTAACGAGGATGATATGAAAGTTCTTGTGACCGGTGGGTGTGGGTATAAGGGACATTTACTTGTTCCAAAGCTGCTTGAGTGCGGTCATGATGTTGTTGTAATAGACACGCAGTGGTTTGGGAATTTTTTACGGGAGCACTCAAATCTCTCGATTATTGAGGGTGACGTTCGCGATACTGAATCGCTTGCGCTTAGAGGCTATGATGCAATCATTCATCTTGCGTCGGTTGCAAATGATCCCTGTAGTGACTTAGATCCAAAGCTCACCTGGGAAGTAAGCGCCTTAGCAACCATGCGTATCGCGGACCGAGCCCGACGGGAGGGGGTCAAACGCTTCATTTATGCATCCTCGGGCAGCGTTTACGGGATTAAATCAGAACCGGAGGTGACCGAGGAGCTCGAGTTAAATCCAATCTCTGAGTACAACAAAACCAAGATGGTCGCTGAAAGGGTGCTCCTCAGTTACACAAATGACATGTTGATCCAGATTGTCCGCCCAGCGACTGTCTGCGGGCTCTCCCCTCGCATGCGTTTGGACGTTGCCGTGAATATGCTGACCATGCAGGCGCTCACCAAGAGGGAGATAACCGTACTTGGTGGTAGTCAAACCAGGCCGAATATTCACATCGACGACATCACAGACATCTACATACACTTCTTAAATCGTTCAGATGTCTCTGGTATTTTCAATGCCGGATTCGAGAATATATCAATATTAGACATAGCAAAACTTGTGACGAAGCATGTACCTGCTGAAATTAGAGTAGCCGAATCCAACGATCCTAGGTCATATCGCATTAACTCCGATAAGCTCATTGCGACTGGATATCAGCCTAAGAAGTGCGTTGAGGAGGCTATAGTCGAGTTGGTAGGAAAGTTTCAATCCGGAGACCTTGCGGATCAGGATCGTTTTTACAATTTAAGGTGGATGCAAAAGACTTTGTTCAACAATTAAGTAGATTCGGCGAGGAATTTACGTTGACCGAAAATTTTTTCTTGAATTATGCGAAAAGACTGAGTTTTGTATTGGAGTCATCGTCCTGGGCTCAGGTTGAGATGCTGGCGATGGATATGGAGTCTGGATGGAAGAGCGGCAGGCAGGTTTTCTTCTGTGGTAATGGGGGAAGCGCAGGCAATGCGATTCATTTGGCTAACGATTTTGTCTATGGGGTCGCAAAGAGTCACGGGGGGGGGATTCGGGCGATCTCATTGTCTGCCAATCCGTCGGTCATCACTTGCTTGGCAAACGACATAGGTTATGACCAGATTTATTCAGAGCAGCTTGCGGTTCAGGGTCGCGAGGGGGATCTTCTTATCGCCCTATCCGGAAGTGGAAACTCCCCAAACATTGTCAACGTTCTTGAGCAAGCCAAGTCCATGGGAATTCGTTCGTACGCAATACTTGGTTACTCCGGAGGTCGCTGTAAAGAAATCGCAGATATTCCGATCCACTTTGCCATTGATGACATGCAGATTTCCGAGGACATGCAACTTGTTGTTGGTCACATGCTAATGCAGTGGCTCTATGATCGCCGTCAGAAAAGGTAATGCGTGGAAACGATAGCCGTTATTGGAAGTAACTCATTCTCAGGTGCCAGCTTTATTCAGTTGGCTTTGGAGAGGGGGTCCCGAGTGGTTGGCCTTAGCCGCTCTGACGAGCTTGAAAGAGCTTTTTTGCCTTACAAGTGGAGTGGGCACGATAACTTCCTGTTTCACAAGCTCGACCTCAACTCGGATTTGGACGTCATTATGCAACTGCTTACCAAAGAGCGGCCGTGTTATGTCGTAAACTTCGCCGCTCAGAGTATGGTGTCCGAGAGTTGGGTAAACCCTAGCGACTGGTTTATGACCAATGTTGTGTCAACCGTAAAGTTTCACGACAAGCTTCGGAAATGTGATTTTCTCAGGCGCTACGTGCATGTCACGACTCCGGAGGTATACGGCAGCTGCACGGGCTTCGTTAGGGAAGATTTCCCCTTCAACCCTTCGACTCCTTACGCTGTCTCGCGGGCTGCGGCGGACATGAGCCTAAGAACTTTCCATGCCGCTTATAAATATCCAGTGGTCAGTACTCGAGCAGCAAACGTTTATGGGCCCGGTCAGCAGCTCTATCGCATCATTCCCCGTACTATCCTCTTCATCATGCTTGGTCGTAAGCTGCAGTTGCATGGAGGGGGAGCATCAACGCGATCATTCATTCATATCCGCGATGTTGCCGACGCGACTTGGAAAATTATGAAGAACGGTCGGGACGGAGACACGTATCACATTTCGACTAACGACGTCATCTCAATTCGGGAGCTTGTTGAAAGGATCTGCCAGAAACTTAATGTGAGGTTCGATAAGCATGTCGAGGTGGTCGGTGAGCGCATGGGAAAGGATTCTGCTTATCACCTCGACAGCACAAAGTTGCGCACCGAACTAGGTTGGCAGGACAAAATTTGTCTCGACGCTGGACTAGAAGAGTGTATTTGTTGGGTGCAAGATAATTTCGAGACCCTGAAAAAAACACCCTACGACTATATTCACAAGGCCTGAAAATGGCAGACATTGCTGAACTTGAAGCGGTCGCGCGTGAGATGAGGGCACGAATAATTGAAACATCGTCTCGTGCAGGTATCCCCCACTTAGGGTCCTGCCTGTCCTGTGTCGATATTTTAGTGGCGCTGTACTTTTCAGTGTTGCGCATCGATCCCCGACAGCCTCGTGCTGCCGTTCGTGATCGTTGCATCCTCAGCAAGGGGCATGGTGCACCAGCCTTGTTTCAGATCCTCGCCAGGAGGGGCTTCTATCCGGAATCTTGGCTCGACTCGTATGGGGAAGACGGTAGCGTTTTTGCTGAGCATCCTCCGACACCTGACCACTTAGCGGGTATCGAGGCAGCCACCGGTTCCCTCGGCCACGGTTTGCCAATTGGCTTGGGTATGGCACTTGCCGCTCGCATTCAACATCAGAGCTATAACGTTTATGCAGTGTTGAGCGACGGCGAATGTAATGAGGGATCGGTTTGGGAGGCTGCTATGTTGTCGGCGGCGCAAAAAGTAGGAAATCTCTGCGTCATCATTGATTTTAATAAGTGGCAGGCCACTGGTCGTAGCCGCGAAGTGATGTCTCTGGACCCCCTGATCGATAAATGGCGTGCCTTCGGCTGGAATGCCGAGGAGGTCGATGGTCATGACATGCGGGCGGTGCTCGCAGCACTCGATGCCTTCCCGGCGGCAAATGGCAGACCCACCGTCATCGTGGCTCATACAGTCAAAGGCAAGGGGGTCTCCTTCATGGAAGACGACAACAACTGGCACTACCGAATTCCGACTGAAGAGGAAGTTACAAAGGCAAAGCAGGAGTTAGGGGTACCGGCATGAGGAACACGTTTGCAGAGGAGCTCACTCGACTAGCAAGCGAAGATTCTCGTCTTGTCCTGTTGTCCGGCGATATCGGCAACAGGCTATTTGATAAGTTCAAAGCGGTCGACGAGCACCGTTTCTTTAACTGTGGTGTTGCTGAAGCCAATATGATGGGAGTTGCTGCGGGTTTGGCCTTGAGTGGGCTTCGTCCGTTTGTCTACACGATTACGCCCTTTACGACCACGCGGTGTTTCGAACAGATACGGGTTGATGTTTGTTACCACCATGTGCCGGTCGTTATCGTTGGCACCGGCTCGGGTCTGTCCTATGCGGAACTTGGACCAACTCATCATTCCTTGGAAGATATTGCCATCTTGCGAACGCTCCCGGGCATGCGAGTACTGGCACCATGCGACTCTACTGAGTTGCAGCTGGCCTTACGTGCGGTTCTGCAAGACGACGCTCCCGCCTACATACGCATTGGGAAAAAAGGCGAACCGGCAATACATGCAACTCCGCCTGTATTCCGCATTGGGGAGGCCATCATCGTGCGCCCGGGCAGTGACGTTGCCTTGCTCGTGGCCGGTACGATCATGTCGGAGGCGCTGCTTGCAGCCGATCAATTGGCTCGGCAGGGTGTCTCGGCGGAGGTCGTCAGTTTTCATACCGTCAAACCACTTGATGAGGGTTATCTTCGCGCCGCGGCGTCGCGCTTCGGCCTTGTCGCGACACTCGAGGAGCATGGGGTGATCGGCGGATTCGGAAGCGCCGTAGCGGAATGGCGGGCGAGCGCGAACACTGCATTCACGCAACTGATGTTTGGCACCGGGGACGAGTTCATGCACGAGGTGGGCAGTCAGTCCTATGCTCGAGCGAAGTATGGGCTTGCCGCAGAAAACATTGCCGATTCTATAGGCGCGGCCCTCGGAGGCTGCCGAGGCGCTCAGTCATGCGTATAGGACTTGACTTCGACAATACTATCGTCAGCTACGACGCGATATTCCACAAAGTGGCGTTAGAGTTGGGGGTAATCCCTCAAGGCATTTCAGTAAACAAGGTTGCGGTGCGCGATCATCTCCGTGCGGAGCGCTCCGAGTCGGTTTGGACGGAAATGCAAGGCACGGTTTACGGTGCGAGAATGGACGAGGCCATCGCTTATCCTGGGGTCACGAAATTTCTGGGATGGGCGACTGATGCGGGGCATGAACTCGCCATCATCAGTCACAAGACGCGCCACCCATTTCTGGGCCCAAAGTACGACCTGCACGTTTCGGCGCAGAAATGGATTGACGCCCACCTCTGCCTAGATGGAAAACCACTCGTCTCCCCCCAGCAGGTCTACTTCGAGTTGACTAAAGAGGAGAAGCTCACCCGCATTTCGAGGTTTGGTTGCGATTTGTTTGTCGATGATTTGCCGGAAATACTCTTAGCGGACGGTTTTCCGACTGCTACACAACGGGTCCTGTTTGACCCCGAGGGCAATCATGAATCAGAAATGGTGGGGGATCCGGTTCGGGTACGTTCGTGGGACGAGCTTGCGAGATGGTTGAGAGCATGAATCGACCCGTAGAACTTGAATCCCACATCGCTGCATTGCTTTCAATCGCGGGCAGGAAGGCCCGCATAGAGTCAATAGAGACGCTTACGGCTGGTGGCAACAATCGCTCCTACCGAGTCGTGACATCAGATAACGTCTATGTAGCAAAGCAATATTTTTCCCATGTCGGTGATTCGCGCGACCGTCTGGGGAGCGAATTTACATTCCTCAAGTATGCAGAACACGCTGCACCGGGTTGTGCGCCGGTGGCACTGGCAGAAGATCGAGAAACCGGCATGGCTCTCTATCAATTTGTCTCTGGTCGCTCGCTTCGCCCTGGTGAAGTGAAACTTGAGCACGTGAACGCGGCGGCGAGTTTCTTCTGTGCATTGAATGCTGCCACCTATCGGTCTGTCGCGAGAGTACCTGTCGCCTCAGAGGCCTGCTTCTCCATCGAAGAACACCTGTCGCTGGTCGAGGTTCGCCTCGAGAGGCTACAGTCGCTCGAACAGCGGGTTCCAGAGGATCGCGACGCGCGCGACTTACTCGAAGCCATCGTTTCTTGTTGGCAAGACATTAAGGTCGCAGTGCATGCGGGCGCCTTAGTGGCAGGCCTTAATATTACTGAGCCTCTGGGGCCTTTGCAGCGCTGTATCTCACCCTCTGATTTCGGATTCCATAACGCATTTCTACAGTACGACGGACAGTTGCGTTTCCTTGACTTCGAATATGCTGGCTGGGATGACCCTGCGAAGATGACTGGCGACTTCTTCTCTCAACTCGCGGTTCCTGTTCCGCAGGAGTACTTTGATCATTTCGCTGAGACTTGCCTTGCGGTGTTTCCTCAGCATGAGGCACTAATGGCCAGGGCAGACCTTTTGCGCCCGGTCTACCAGATCAAATGGTGCTGCATTGCCCTCAATGTTTTTTTGCCCGTAAGCCTCGCGCGGCGCAAGTTCGCCAATCCGGGGCTCGATGAGCGCACCTTGAAGCGGCATCGCCTCGTCAAGGTAAAACCACTTCTCCAATCCATTCTCTTGAACGATCATGGCCTACATTGACTTCATGTCAGCAGTACACAAAAGTACAACGCGCGATTATCTTGGGCGTGTGAACGATCCAGAATTTCCGAAAGCTAAGGCTGTTCGTCTGTGCCTAGACTGGGGCTTCGATTACTGGGATGGCGATCGGCGCATCTGCTACGGCGGCTACCGCTATATGCCCGGCCGCTGGGCTCCCGTCGGACAGGCGATGATTGACCATTACGGTATCAAGTCCGGCGATAAGATTCTCGATATTGGTTGCGGCAAGGGCTACCAGCTCTATGAGTTGACACAGCTTTGCCCCGGGGTTGAGGTGCATGGAGTCGATATCTCCGCTTATGCGATCGAAAACGGGAAGGAAGAGCTCAAGGATTGCCTGCAAGTATGTAGCGCCACCCGTCTTCCTTTCCCCGACAACCACTTCGACTTCGTTTTTTCGCTCAACACCCTGCATAACCTCCCCAACTATGAACTGGACGAGGCCCTACGGGAAATGGAACGGGTTGGCAAAAAGAACAAGTATCTGTGTGTCGAATCCTTTCGCAACGAAGAAGAGAAAGTCAACTTGCTTTACTGGCAGGTCACTTGTCGTGCCTTTTGTTCGCCAGAAGAGTGGGATTGGTGGTTCAAGCAGACCGCATATACCGGCGACCATTCCTTTATCTATTTCGAGTGAGGTAATCATGACGATTCCGAAAACCATGAGAGCCGCCATACTTGTTGAACAGCGCAAGCCGTTAGTCATCGATGAGGTCGTACTCCCGCCACGCCTTGAAGTTGGCCAGGTGTTGGTCAAGATTCACTATAGCGGTATCTGCGGATCGCAACTCGGGGAAATCGATGGCGCCAAGGGTGAGGACAAGTTTCTGCCTCACCTACTCGGCCATGAAGCTTCGGCGACGGTAATGGAAATCAGCCCCGGAGTAAAACATGTAAAGCCTTCAGATCTAGTAGTCCTTCATTGGCGAAAAGGAAAAGGTATTGAGGGGGAACCGCCTAGATATAGCTGGAAAGGAGAAAAATTAAACGCCGGATGGATCACAACTTTTAATGAATATGCAATCGTCTCAGAAAACAGGATGACTCAAATACCTGAAAATAGTGATTTAATGGTGGGAGCATTATTTGGATGCGCAGTAACAACTGGATTTGGTGTGGTCCAAAACAATGCCCAAGTAAAATTAGGTGAATCGGTGGTTGTCTACGGGGCAGGCGGGGTTGGGCTAAACATTATTCAAGCTGCCTCGCTTGTTGGGGGCTATCCAGTAATCGCAGTCGACCTTTATGACAATCGACTTGACATGGCAAGAAGGATGGGAGCGACCCATGTTATTAATTCAACAAAGGTAAACGCAGGGGCCGAAATTTTAAACATTGTAGGGGGTAAAGGCCTTGATGTATTTATAGATAACACAGGACAGCCTGAGATTATTGAGTTGGGCTACACCATAACAAACTCTCAAGGCAAAATTACGCTGGTGGGAGTTCCTCACGTTGGAAAAAAAATAAACATACATTCCCTGCCCCTGCACTTTGGAAAACTATTGGCTGGCTCTCATGGTGGCGAGGCTGACCCAAGCACTGACATTCCAAGGTACTTAAACTTATTTGATTCAAATAGAATCAAGTTAAAAGAACTTATTACAGAAGTATTGCCACTGGACAAAATCAATGACGCAATAAGAAATATGAAGAATGGGTCAACAAACGGCCGATGTCTAATCAAAATGTAAAGATATGAATAAAATGGGTATTCAGGTCGTTTGTGTTGTATGGGGGGAAGCCTATATAAAGATCTTCAAAAATTTTTGCTTGGCCTCTCTTGAGTTTGAAAAATATTTGAATGATTTTCACTGGGTTATCTATACAAGAGATTCAGATGTATGTAATTTTTCAGACTTGAATATTGAAGTAAGGAGAATCGATGACGCCTTGTTTACTAACATAAGCTCACCAATTGTAATTCAATCCACGGTCCTCGCACAGCACCATCGACAATCAACCAGTAAGTTCATTTGGTATCTACCCCCCGATACTGTTTGGTCAAAAGGGGCAATAGAAAGAATTAAGGTTGATTTGAATCAGGACCCCGATGTGATCTACATGTATTATTGTAGGGTAAACACACAGGATTCCTTGCGGGCGTTAAGTGCGCAGGGTTGCTTGCACAGTGCAAGAGAACTTTATGAGCTTAATCGAAGCTACATTCATAACATTCATAAAAGTCATAACATTAACTCGAAATATTCAACTAAATGGCCGGAGTATTACTGGGTAGGAGACGATACAATCCAGGTGGCGAAGGTTGTTGCTAGTGTACCGTTAATAATAAATTCGAGTAAACGTCTTGATTCGAATAATCAGGTCATTGACTACCAGAGCGTTAAAAATGTTATCTATGGTGGCACGGACACAATATTCTGTTTATCACTAACACCCAAGGAGAAGGACTATGAGTGGTATGAAAATTTTTCACACCTTACTCCGAGTAAGGTGGCCAACTGGTCTTTGATTTACGGCTACGCTAAACCTAATAATCCTTTAGAAGACGAGTTAATACATTGGGTTGGTGCCGGTGGTGACGAAGTACCTCTTACGTATGCGAGCATCCTCGACAAGTTTAGATTTGAAAAAGACTGTCTTGTTAAATCACGGATGAAAGACTTCAAAGCGAAGATAAGACCTGTATACTCTAAGGGGAGACAATTAATCGAACATTTATATTTGGATGGAACACATAAAGCCAGATTTTGCTTGGATGGAAGGGATTATGAGATTTCAGATATTCAAGCAAGAAATAATTTTTTTGTTAAGGTCGGAAATGGTGACTTATTTACAGGCATCGATTGCGTTGCATTATTACGGCGTTATATTTCCTCAGTTGGAGATAGGGTGCGCTTCCTAATCTGGAAAGTTGCGAGCTTAATCAAATTCACTGCGAGGCTTCCGGTAAAATTATTTATCTCTTTACTTGAATACATTTTTAAAGTCGAATTCAAGAAAGCGGGTAAGGCAGACAGTTTAAACCTCGACCTACGGGCATGGCTTCAAGAAAAAATCTGGAAGATGCAAATTAAGTCAATTAGTAGGGTTAAATGTAATGTTCGAGAAAATATTTCTTAAGCCAGGATACACTTGTGCTGACTCCTTAACACCAGTGGAGTTAAAGGTTATACGTAGCTTTGTAGCCGAAGAAATATCCGCCGCTACCAATAAAAGCATTCCTGAAGAACATATTGAAATCTACCATAACCTAATTGAACCAAGCGACCATATCAAGCTAGCTTCTAAGGATGCGCGGATCTTTTCGTCCTCTAAGTTGGAATATATTCAAAATACTGAGTTGGTGTCTGCTTTGAGGAGAAATATACCAGGATTTTCAATCACCAATGAAGAGAACGGTGGCGATCCCGAAATATACTGGCGTATTGTTCGACCGAATCAGAAACATGATGTTGGGCCATTACATGCCGATGCATGGTTTTGGAGAATGGGAATCGGTGAAGTTGATGAAAAGTCAATTAGAATAAAAGTGTGGGTTCAAATAGCTGGAAACGAACCAGGCTTTGTATTCATTCCAAATTCCCACTTATTTGAATTCGATTATAAATCAAATTCTATAAATGGTAAAAATAAGCCGGTCTTTATTAATAATCTCCCTGAGCATCACCTTGAGAGATGGCCAGTGACCTTAGGCAAGGGGATTATATTCAATGACAGATTGTTACATGGCGGAGCTACTAGCGACTTGACCACTAGAGCGTCCTTCGAATTCACGTTTACCGCCTTGAGAGAGTATATTCTTGATCTTATTTCATCTAATGTTAAAGAAATTACTACTTAATTGGACAGGAGGATTCGGTCCGATGGCAGATCGTCTTCCTCTCATTTATCTTTTCCGTCCCCTTGTGTCTCGGATTTGAGTAGGAGACGTCACCCTCTATGGTTCAAACCAATTATACAGATCAGCATCGAAAGGGTAAAGGCCGAAAGATAATTAGGTCTGGCCTTTTGTAAAAGGGGTTGAATCCTCCAATGCGTATCGAATAGCGTCTTCAACACTTTCGTTGAAACCAAAAATATTCTCTATTAGAGCGGTTGAGATAATTCGCTCTCTTATGGAAATATTAACCCTACAAAAAATTTTTTTTGAATAGAATTCCTCGATCGTTTGAATGATTGATCCAATGGGTATTGGCCGTCTAGAGGCTAAATTATATATCCCTGACTTTATTTTGTTGTGAATTATTACCCTAAAAATCTTTTCAACTCCTACAGTCGTTATAAGGTTATTGAAACGGTTTGAGAAAGCGCTGACTTCGATTTCCTTAGATAAGAAGATTGAATCCCTTAAATTAGAAATAAAGTTTCTTTTTGATTTGGGGCCAACAATCCCGGGTACTCGAAGAATATAGTAGGCTGCACCTATTCTTCGAGCATACTTGATAACACTCTGTTCGCAATGAAGCTTTGCAAGGGAATAAAAGTCGTTTGGAGATGGACTTGCCACGTTGCTTGACCCATCCCAGCTTTGGCCATAAACAGATATTGCAGACAGGAATATAATTTTTGAAAAATGCACCTGCTCATACGACTCTAATGTCTGCCTCAAGCGTTGAACGTTATTACGAAATAGTTCTGCACTGTTATCGGATGCGACGGTTGGGCTTTTAAAACCAATGAGAAATAGTTGATCCTCGCGAACCGTTGAGATCTCCTCGACAAATTCATTTGTAAAAGACTCGAATAAATAAGATTTTGTTCCAGTGAAAATTATTCCCATATCTAAATATTATCTGCTGAACCTAGTCGTATTAATATGGTCATTCTTAAAGCTAATTAGCATAATCAAAAATAGAAAGTTGCTATATTTAGATCAATCCCGATTTGGGCACTTAGTTGGTGATACCTTGGCCTTCATAACGACTCACTCGACCGATGATTTTGCATTGCCGGTCTGGCGTCCCGCATCTGATTACTTTGTAGCTAGTATATCAAACAAGATCACAGTCTTGCATTCTAGATTTCTTGTCTACATGTCAGGGATTCTAAGAAATACAAAACATGTATATGATTGTAGCAACATTTTAAACTGTTATATTGATCACGTCTACCCGGCTCCGATCCTAAAAAAAAATAAATTTAACTTTAATGACTTTGAAACAAGCAAGATAGCCGCTCTAGTAGACGAAGTTCTTGTCGATGAAGCGGTTTTAGATAAATACAAATTGCGGGGTGATGATTTCATATGCTTCAATTTGAGGACGGGTTATATGACCGAGCACACGGAGAAGATGCACGGGTTTAGAAGCTCAGACCCGGCGGAAGTAGCTCCCTTATTAGAACATTTGAAATCCCTGAATAAGAAGATTGTCAACTTATCTAATTTCCGATTCGACGGAATGCTTAACATCGTACATAGTGTCGATTACCTTTCCTCCGACATATTTACATTGATTGCGAGATCAGCTCTTTATATTGGAGACTCGTCCGGTCCCATCGTCTACGCGCAACTTATTGGCAAAGTAACCTACGGCTACAACATGTTCCCACTATACCTCAAGCCTAATAAAAACTCACATTTCTCTTATATGGGTATTGAAGGTTATACCGAGCTACACAATTATTTGCATGATGAGAAGCTTTTAAGAGAAAACCACGTCGTTGTTAAAAGAGGTAAGATTGACCTAGACGAGTTTAATAAATTTTGGGAAAGAATATGAAGAATGCACTTGTTATTGGTGGTGGTTTCACGGGATGCACGGCGGCATTTGAGCTTTCTAAGCACGTTGACTGGGCAGTCGACCTAGTTGAAAGAAATTCTTTCTTAGGCGCTGGCAATAAAACTCAATATTACAAAGGACATCCTTATACGTTTGGTCCTCGACATTTTTTAACGAGGGAAAAGTGGATCTTTGATTATTTGAATAAATATGTACCGCTCCGGTCCTGTTCGGATCATCAGTTTTTAACGCTAGGTCAGTATCAGAGTGAGTTCTATCACTATCCATTAAACTTTAATGACATAGATAAATTTAGAGACAGTGGGAAAATTTACAGTGAGCTATCGGACATCTTCCTTGGTGCAGAAAAGCCTGCAGACACGATCTACCAGGACTTTCATAAGTACAATCTTGCCGCAGATGCTAATAATTTTGAAGAGTTTTGGATAAAGTCGATTGGCGAGACACTTTACCGGGACTTTATCGATGAATACTCAAAAAAAATGTGGATGATTGACAATAATAGGTTAATTGACGATTTCACATGGTCCCCGAAAGGAGTGGCAATAAAGAAGGGGAGTCCGGAGTGTTGGTCTGACGCTATTTCAGCATATCCTTATGCACTCAATGGCTACGATGATTTTTTTAGAATCGCGACCGAAAATGTAAATGTAATTTATAACTTCGATGCTAGCGATATCGATGTCGAGGGCAAATCTTTAAGGCATAATGGGGCGCGTAAGAAGTATGATGTCGTGATCAATACTGTTTCGCTGGATAGGTTGTTTGATCATTGCTATGGGGAGCTTCCATACATTGGACGAGATCTCGTAAAGATTCTTCTTCCATCCGAGTATGTCCTGCCACCCAACGTTTATTTTCTGTACTTTGCGGGAAGCGAACCCTACACGAGAATCGTTGAGTATAAAAAATTCACGCATTTTCAATCTAAAAACTCTCTTATTACTCTCGAGATTCCGAGCAAAAACAATAAGCATTACCCACTACCTATTGCTAAATATATAGCCTTACACCAGAGATATGTTGATGACCTACCCAACGACTTCTATTCTATTGGTCGCGCTGGTGCCTATATGTATAATGTAGATATCGATGATGCAATTGACCACGCCTTTAAGGTTGTAAGAAACATTGTTCGATGAGTTAACCCTAATTTTATGGAGCGAGGAGTTGATATGGAGCGTAATGAGCCATATGTTAAGTTATTATGTGAGGATGATTTTCGATCGCTCTCAAAAGAAGACTTTATAGTTATCAACCAAAATAATCGCCAAAGCAATAAACACTCCTTTTACAGACTGGCTTTTGATTTTATCAAGGACAGTGGTATCGTGGGTGATTATCTCGAATTCGGTGTTCACAAGGCCCGGACATTTAGAATGGCGCTCTCTGAGGCCCGCCTTCAGGAATTAAATCAGATGAACTTTTGGGCGTTTGATTCGTTTGAGGGGCTCCCAAAGTCTGATTCTCATAACCATGTGAAGTGGGGTCCGGGCGCGTTGGCCACGTCTGAACAGGAGTTTATGGCGATCATTCATTCCTTTGGAATTTTTACTGAACGCGTGAAGTGTGTCAGAGGATTTTACGATGAAACCTTGACGGAGATGTTTTCTATAAACTTTCTGAATACAAATAATAAGGCTTCTATGGTAACCGTAGACTGTGATTTATATGAGTCTGCGGTACCAGTGTTTAAATTTATTGAATATATAATTCAGCCGGGAACGGTAGTTTATATTGATGATTATTTTGTCGGGCATAAAGGTGATATTAATAGGGGGGTTTCTAAGGCATTTAATGAGTTTAAGGAATACTCGAGGTACGAGTTTACAGAATTTCTCAGTGTCGGATGGTGGGGTAAGTCTTTTATAGCTCGGGGGTAATGTGAAACAATACGCGAAATTATTGCCTAATCAAGATGAAAACTCCAAGCTCTATGAGTTCGATGGTCTCGCTTTTGAGGAGTCAATGTTTGAGCTATCGAGCTCACTTATTGATTATCAGTTTCCTGCTGAGGAGCACCCCGATAAATCACAAACCGAGATGGGTTCGTCAATTATCCTACAAGCCATTTTAAGTTTCTTTATAAGATCAAGAGGCGGTGGACGTGTTCTTGAAATTGGTACATTTATGGGTATGTCGGCAATCTCGTTTGCCAAGGAGAAGGATGTTATTGTTGATTCAATAGAGAAGTATCAAAGCTTTGCAGATGTCGCTAGAGTAAATATAAAAGGGGCTGGCTGTGGAGACAGGGTTAATGTTATCGTCGGTGAGGCATTAAATATTCTGGAGTCAGTCCAAAAGAAGTATGATATTATTTTTATTGACGGCGATAAAGAAAACTACTTAACCTACTTTCAAAAGTCCGTTGCGTTGCTGAATAGTTCTGGAGTTATCATCGTCGATGATATTTTCTTTCATGGGGATGTATTCAATGCCAAGCCTAAGACGGCTAGGGGAATGGGTGTTAAGATGTTAACGAACTATCTAAAGACCCAGAAGGAAACGTTTAGGTTTACGGTGCTACCGATTTCTAATGGCCTCTTGATTGCTGAGTTCCGATAGCTTTGCTTCGACACTAGGTGTAACTTTATGACTAATGCTATAAGCTATACAGATTAATATTGCTGTGAGAGGGAGGTGTGTAAGACTTTGCCGAATCGGATAATTGAGGCATTTCGCCCCGAAGCTTTTCAAGCTGTCGGTTATCCTGTAACAGTCAGAGATGAAATAGAGTTATTTAAGTATGTCGACGTCATGCGCGAGCCTACGTTTGAGGTTGTTTATAGCGTGTTTTGGCAGGGTATCACTGGGGAGGAATTTCAGCTAGTTCAGTCGATCTGTAGTCTCCCCCGTCAAGTAGAGGGTCCGATGGGGGACATTTCTGCTGGTTTGGGGTTTTGCCAGTTTTGGACGGGTTGCAAGTTCCCGTTGGCCGTATGTGGCCGATCTTCGTTGTAATCTTTGATCCAATCTTCTGTGATCTCTCGAACCTGATCGAGGTCTGAGAAGGGATAAGCGTCGAGGACTTCATGCCGGTATGTGCGGTTGAAGCGCTCGATAAATGCGTTTTGGCTTGGTTTGCCTGGTTGGATATACCGAAGCTCGATACCCCGATCTTCACACCATTCGGTCAGGGCGGTTGAGCGCAGTTCTGGGCCGTTATCGAGCCTTAGAGCCTCGGGCAATCCGTAGACCTCTCCGAGTTGTTCCAAGACCCGAACGACTCGGGCAGCTGGCAGACTCGTATCGATCTCCATACCCAGTACCTGCCGATTAGCTTTCTCAATCACGTTGAGCGTCCTAAAGGGCTTGCCGTAGTAAAGCGTGTCATGCATGAAGTCCAGCGCCCAGACGACGTTTTTGGTCTCAGGTGCTACCAGTGGGATCCGAGGGCCCTTGGGCAGCCTGCGCTTGGTACGCTGGGGCAGATTTAAGCCCATGTCCTTGTACACACGCCAGACCTTCTTATGGTTCCAGCCATACCCATGGTTCCTCATCCAGTAGAAACACAGTCCAAAGCCCCAGCGACTATGCTTGGCCACAATCTGATTGAGCACATCCACCACCGGCGCATCCCGCCTGGCCTTGTCAGCCGGGCGGCGGTAAAAACTGGCTCTAGCCAGCCCCACACACCGGCATGCTCGCTGCACCGCCAATCCTTCTTCGCCAACCAGATACTCAACTGCCTCACGCTTGCTGGCTGGCGTCAGAGCTTTTTTGCGATCAGCCCCTTCATCGCCTTGTTCTCAAGGGTCAGATGGGCCACGATCTGCTTGAACTCCGATAGCTGAGCTTCTAACTCCTTGATCCGCTTGAGCTCCGAGGCATCCAATCCGCCGTACTTTGACTTCCACTTGTAATACGTCGTCGTACTGATCCCATGCTTGCGGATCACATCACCAACCGGCAATCCAGCATCGGCCTCCTTCAAGATCCCGACAATCTCGCTCTCGGTAAACCGCGCCTTCTTCATCCAAAACCTCCTGTCGTTCAATACTGCACAACAACAGAAAAGTCCGCGTCAGAACTGTCTCAAATTAGGGGGAGATTACACTTTAACGAAGTTTCAAATCATTTATAAAGGTTAGGATATTGCAATGGGGCTAAATCTTTTACCGAACGGTCTACCTGCAGAGATAGCAGCCCGCGTTGCCCGCGCGAAGCGGGTGGTATTTGTTTCGGGCAATTTCAACGTCATCCACCCTGGGCACCTGCGCCTGCTAACTTTTGCGCGCGAGTGCGGTGATTTTTTGCTCGTCGGGGTTACTGCGGATGACCAACTTGGGGTTTTTGTACCTCAGAGTTTGCGCCTTGAAGGTGTCCAAGCCATTAGCTCCGTCGATCATGCCATACCTCTTCCGGGACCAGTGGAAGACTTCATTTCAACTTTAAAGCCTAATATCGTTGTCAAAGGTAAGGAGCACGAATCGCATTTCAATCTAGAGCTGCCGATTCTGGAGGGTTATGGTGGAAAATTGATTTTTGGTTCAGGGGAGGTACGTTTTTCTTCACTGGAACTACTCCAGAGGGAGTTACGCCAGACCAATCTTTCAAGGATCCTCAATCCCTCGGATTTCCAGCGTCGCCACGGCTTTGATAATCGCCGGCTGGCTGAATTGCTTGATAGCTTTTCAAGCTTACGGGTGCTTGTTGTAGGAGATCTTATTGTGGACGAGTACATAACCTGTGATCCCTTAGGCATGTCGCGGGAAGACCCCACGATCGTTGTGACGCCAATCAAGAGTGACAAATTTGTCGGCGGCGCAGGAATCGTCGCAGCTCATGCGGCAGGTCTCGGTGCCAAGGCCACTTATTTCGGTGTAACAGGAAATGACCAAACGGCGGATTTCGCCCGTGAAACTCTTCTTGGTTATGGGGTGATGCCTTACCTGTTAGAAGACGAAAGCCGCCCGACCACCCTGAAGCAGCGCTACCGGGCCAGTGGCAAAACTTTGCTGCGGGTCAGTCAGTTGCGACAGCATGAGATTAGCCGCGAATTGATCGACCAGATGCTGGAGAGTATGGGAAGCGTCCTGTCGGAGACAGACTTAGTCGTGTTTTCCGACTTCAATTATGGCTGCCTGCCGCAAGCTCTAGTGGATGAGATAGTTACACGTTGTGTGCAGCGTGGCATTCCGATGGTTGCGGACAGCCAATCTTCTTCGCAGTTGGGGGATGTGTCGCGGTTTTCCGGCATGTTGCTGATAACGCCAACCGAGCATGAGGCGCGCTTGGCGATGCGGGACCATGTTTCAGGCCTCGCGGTTCTGGCCAATGCTTTGCAGAATAAGACCAGGGCAAAGCATGTTTTTATTACTCTGGGGGCGGAAGGTGTATTGGTACATGGTGCGGATGATTACGGTCACAGGGTTGTTACGGACCAACTACCTGCCTTCAACTCCGCGCCCATCGATGTATCCGGGGCGGGCGATTGTCTTCTAATTTGCGCTGCGCTATCCATGGTTTCTGGGGGAAGCGTCTGGGAGGGGGCTTATCTAGGTTCGGTGGTAGCGGCTTGCCAGGTGAGCCGTTTGGGCAACACTCCGTTGACTGCCGCTGAGGTGAGGCACGAGTTGGCGCCATGAAAGCTTTGTTGCTTGCTGCTGGCCTAGGAACCCGTCTGCGGCCGATTACTGACAGTGTGCCGAAGTGTCTGGTGCCGATTCACGGTAAACCCCTGCTTGCTTATTGGCTAGACTCGTTGCTGAACAATGGTGTCGAGCGTGTGCTCGTTAATACTCACTATCTGCCCGACGCTGTGCGCGCGTTTGTCGCAAATTCGCCTTGGTGTGAGGCAATCGACCTGGTGTATGAGGATGAATTGCTTGGTACCGGTGGAACGGTATTACGCAACCGGGACTATCTAGCTAACGGGCCTTTTCTGCTAGGGCATGCGGATAATCTAACCCGTTTTAGGCTGGCTGATTTTCTTGATGCGCATGTGCGCAGGCCTTCGGGTGTCGAAATCACTATGATGACATTTGACACCGATGCGCCGCAAACTTGTGGCATCGTCGAACTGGATGGGTTGGGGATCGTCAGGCGTTTTCATGAAAAGGTGGCCGATCCGCCCGGGAAACGTGCCAATGCAGCTGTCTATATTTTCGAGCCGACTGTCATTGATTTTATTGCATCACTTGGCAAGTCGTTTGTCGATATTAGTACCGAAGTTCTGCCGAATTATCTGGGCCGGATCGGTACTTTTCACAACGTCGATTACCATCGGGACATTGGCACGCTAGAGGGTCTTGCGCTTGCGGAAAGGGAGTTCCGGTGAGTTTGCCAATTCTCGTAGTCGATTGGCAGGAGACTAGGGAAATTGCTACGGCCCTAACAACTTCGTAAGCGTGCCAACCACTTCCTCTAAATCCCGGCTGGTGTATGTCGTCAGTACGCATGAAGGGTTCAACGGTGGCTCGTAGGGACTATTAACTCCGGTCATGTTGGGCAACTCCCCGCTACGGGCTTTCCTATAAAGCCCCTTAGGGTCACGTTGTTCGCACACCTCCAAGGGTGTGTCCACAAACACCTCTAAAAAGTGGTCGGCGCCGATCAGTTCGCGAGCCATTGCGCGATCCGTTCGGAATGGGCTGATGAAGGCGGTAATTACAATCAGTCCGGCATCCATCATCAGCTTAGCCAGTTTGTAATGACCCAGCGGTTTTTGCACAGGTCAGGCTGCTAATTTCCATGATGGATAGGTTTGTGCCGGTGTTTTCATGCCCAGGGCTTGATGAGGCCGGCGTTGGTTGTAAAACCCAATCCAGTCACTGATGACTCGATTGGCGTGCTGCAGGGTCTCAAACCGCTGGCGATGAACACACTGCTCTTTCAAGGTTCGGATCACACGCTCGACCATCCCGTTTTGTTGCGGGCAGTGGGGTGTGATGAACTCTTGCTGCAAGCCGTAGCCCCTCACCAGGGCTGTGAAGCTTCGGCTGGTGAAGACCAGGCCATTGTCCGATCGAAGCAAAAAGGGCTGCTGCACTCGGCCCAGAGTTCCAAACCTGGCAATCAAGGCCTGCTCAAGGGCCGCTTCAGCCGTTCTGGCTTTGCCAGAACGAGACAGATGCCAGCCCAGAAGCTCTCGGGTGTAGCAGTCGATCACCAGCGCCAGGGCCACCCAGCCGTCTCGGCCCGCCCAGATGCGGCACAAGTCAGTCGCCCAGCGCTGATCAGGCGAGACCGCTACCGAGGGCAGCGCCTCGACTCTTGGCCTAAAGCCAATCGGGCGCTTCTTCACCTGCCAACCCCGGATCTGGAAGATTCTCTGAACGGTGTTCTTGTTCATGTTCAGGAGGCCGGCCACAGTTCTGTAGCCATACGAAGGGTCCTGCTCAATCAAGTCCTTGATGGGTCTCTCCAGCCGTTCCTGCACCTTCGGAGCACTCTTGGTGGGCTTGTAACAAACCGAGCGCCTGGGCACCTCAAACCACTGGCACAGCTTGGTCATCGGAACCTTCACCCCTTCAGCTTCCAATCCCTGCTTGACGGTCTGAATCACTTCTCTTCTCCGCCCAACAGGGATTCCAACTTTTTTCTGGCGCGAAGCTCCAACATCGCCTCTCCATACGCCTCCTGCAGCTCTTTGAGCTGCCGTTCGTACTGCTCCTTGATGTCCAGAGGTTTGGCCCGAAGGGCGTTCTCCAACCCTTTCTTGCCCTCATCGACCCAGTCCTCGATCTCAGAGGGCGAGAGATCAAAGGACCTTGCCGCCTCAGAAACAGAGGTCTTACCCTGCAGAATCTCGGTCACCAAGGCCGCCTTCCTCTTGGCCGTCCAACGCTTGAAATCATCTTCCACAATCACACCCACGAAGTTCTCCTCTCGAAAGTATGACCTGAGCAGAAAATCAGTGGGTCATTACACCATCGATGTCTCGCCTTGGGGGATGCATCTGGAGGCGATCGAGGCACTCTTGCTCTCCGAGGGGTACCCAAAGCTTGAGGCTCAAGACATCTCCAAAAAGATTCTGGACTTCGAGCGCAACCTAGACTTTCAGCGTGGGAGATTTCAGAAGATGGCGGCAGAGGGTGCGGGTGCTGTAGATGCGGGTGGCGGCAAATCAGACAAAACGTTAGCTGCTGATCAGTTGGATGCTGCTGTGCTGGAGGCCTTTGGACCGCTGGCTGCCGACCTCTGGGTCGCTGAGACCCTCGAAAAAAGAGCGAAGGCGAAAAAGCCGCTCTTCGAGGAGAAGCTTGATCTCGAGATAGCCAAGCTCTTTCGGAAAACTGTCGAGAACAAGCTGCGCATTGCGCGCAACGAGGAACTCGAAAAGCTGAGAAGCGCAGACAGACACCTCAGGCGCTCGGCCCTCCAGCTGGCCAAGGCGATACGGGCAGCAGAAGCCTAGAACGTCATCCCTTGATTTTTACAAAACGAACCCAATTGATGTGACACAAGGGCGGAGAGAGGCTTGGCTGAGCCAAGTGCCGAGCCTGCTATTTCCCCGTATCAAGCGCTTTTGGCCGATTTAGAACTCCAAAGGGCCTCGGGTCAATCCGACCCCAAGGCCCGGGCAGCCCGGACTTTTAAAGCCTGAAGGAGTCAAGGGACCTGCCCTCAGCCAAGGCGCTGACCAACCACTTCGGCTGCTTACCCCGGCCTGACCAGGTGTTACCGTGCTCATCTCGGAACTTCGGTGCGACTTTTGAGCCCGCCGAGGAGCGCTTAGCCCCCGAGGCCCTGCTTTTTGTTCCGTTGGATGCCTTTTTTTCTACTAGCGACTTCGATCCAGGTTTGCGCCCGCGTCTCTTTCCAGATGCTACCTTTGCAGAGAGTCCAAGTTCAGCGGCGGTGAAACCGTAGTCGGCAATCTGTTTTTTGACTGACTTCAAAACAGAGTTATATTCCTCTCTCTTCTGCTTCTCGGCTTGCTTCTGCAATTCTTCAATCTTTGCAAGCATCTCGGCGTAGGTAGACATGTCGAACAAACTCCTCTGGAAAATAAGTAATTCGAATTATATAGAAAATTAAAGATCTATCAACATATGAATATCTCTATCGTTGGAGCTGGTTATGTAGGTCTCGTCACCGGAGCGTGCCTCGCGGAC
>Ga0214923_10000927_pt1 | contig 43022 bp, 48 predicted proteins | sample LL1510_MetaG_FD_177993 | JGI IMG/M metagenome (GOLD analysis project Ga0214923, IMG submission 177993) | Freshwater microbial communities from Lake Lanier, Atlanta, Georgia, United States - LL-1510 | ecosystem: Environmental > Aquatic > Freshwater > Lake | place: USA: Georgia | collected... | reverse complement strand
CTCTAAAAGAATTATAGCCTGAGGGAGTTAATGTCTGTGAATACAAATATATAGGAGGGCTAAAAGAAGTACTATTTAAACTTTCTGTTCTGTATAGTAAACTATTAGCAGATAGAGCGCCTGCTCTTACGGAAATACTATTAGGTATAAAAGTACTAAGACCGTCTAGCTGGGTTATGTTGCTACCAAAATAACCATTAATATCAAAACCTATTGTAAGGTAATTATTTTCTAATCCTTGAAATTTTGTTAAATAATAACCAATACCGTCAAAATAAAATGCTGTTAATGCGCAGCCTGCTAACCCTGGCCCGGGAGATCCTTTTGTAAAATTATTTGTATTAGCATCAACAAACACAAGACTAAATCCGTGCGCACCGGAAGGCTGGCTACCGTAGCAAGTATAGTCGAAAGATACATAAAAATCTTTATTAGTATTAATAAAATCTCTATTAAATAAGACTGAAGATTTTTCGTTAGTAGTAAAATAGTAATACATTTTACGCTCCGAATACAAATTCTCCGTCAATAACAGAACCTGCACTATTTCCTAAAATATTATATGTTAAATAAGGAGGTGTAATGTTGTTTGCGAAGTTAATACTAATAACATCTTGATCTAACAAATACATATGAGTATTAATATTAGTTATAGCACCATTAATGTATTTAAAGTACGTTTTAAAAATATAGAAAACATTAGATAAATCTTTACCTAAGTATGTTATAACATAATTAGCTGTTTCATCATCATAACTAAATATAGGCTTTTCTATTTCAACTATATTTAAATTAATATTTTTTTCTGCTAAAGAAAATTGCTTTAATTTATCATAGGTAAGAGATTCTATTTTATCTAAAGGATAAATTTTTAAGAAATTAAGAGTATTAATATCTACTTCATAAATTTCGGGGTAAATAACCTTACTATTTGTTGCGCTAAGATAGGGGAACAAATTAGTTTTGCAAAAATATAGTTTATTTGTTTTTTCATTAAACCAAACTGTAGATAATTTTTCAAAAAGCTTATTGCCACCTCTTGTAAAATAAGAATCAGCCTTAGTTGTGCCGATAGGTAAATTTGCTTTATAATCAAACAATATTTTATCAAATATAAGATAGTTTTCAGTTTCAAACATTATAACATCGTAAAATAAATCAAAATTAATTAATTTAGTGTTAAGCTCGTTGTTAACAAATGAATTATATTTTGTATATATACCGCTTAGCGCTGAAGAAGCGGGAGAGGTCATTGATGAGTTTGAATTTCTATAATACAGTTCACCAAATTCTATAAATTTTATTTCATAAAGTGATTTTTTGTATTCAAGACTAACACCGGGGTCAGCAGCAGCTGTTTTTCTAAAAGGAACTCTATAGTTTAAATAACTACTCTCTTCTTGATAAACAGCATTTCTATCTGCTGCATTAGAGGAACCGCAGGGCTCTAATCCGTCTACTAGATAAACAAATCCATTTATTTTTGTGTATCCCGAGGAAGGCGGCAAATAGGTAAAAATAGGGGGGTTAGCAAAATTTGCTCTATAATTAGGACCTGTAGGAGATATACCACCGTCTACCAAATCTGTATAATATAAATTATCTGTTTCTGGATTGTATGAGGGGTTATCGGAGGGTGAATCGGGAAGTATATTGCCATCTCTTCCTATAAATGTAACACCATCAAAAACTTCACATAGATATAACGGTGTTACTTCAGTAGAGCAAAATGTTTCTGGTTGCAACCTGTAGGAAATTATATTAATTGGAGTTCCTGTTAGAGAGAAAGTGGGTACACCATTATTATAGTACTTGGCTGATAGAGGTGATATTGAAGTAAGATTAGGGCCTCTTGTAAAGTACCCCGAGCCAGGGGGTATTTGAATAGAAGATCTTAAGGTTATACCAGAATACCCCTTATCTGGTTCGAACATAGTATAATCAAAGTAAAAACCAGAAATAGGATCAAACATTAAATGTCCATCAAATATTTGACAGTATTTTATTCTTTCATCGTCTTGTGTTATTGATTGTAATGAAAGCTGTTTCTTAGGAAATACATTTTTATATAAACTAAACTCGTTACCATAAACGTCGCTCTTGTGTTGTATAAGTGTTTTGTCAAGAGAATAAAGCTTTTCAACTCTATTGTCAATAGGAAAAAGATTTTGCGGTACCAATGGAAATACATCTTGATTGGCCCATATACTTCTAAATTCGCCTTTAAAAAAGTCTTGGGAATCCGTATATCTAGCTAACCCCTGTAAAGCTAGATTATTAGTTTGCTCTCTGCTTTGATATGCTCTAAATGTCTGTGAGTAGGGATTACTATAAGCGTCGCCAAAACTAAATTGATTACTAAAATCGATTTTTAATTCATAAACATTATCGACAAATTCAAAAGGAGATACAAATACATCTTTTGAAAGCCCGCTTACATTACCGTATTTATCAGGGTTAGGAAAAATATAAAGCGTATTAGCACTTAATGAAGAAAGCTTATACTTGCTACCAAAATTAACAAATGTACTTAACCCCAATTTATCAGGCTTAAAAAATAACCCCATTTCTTTTGCTGTTTTTAAAAATTGAACTGTAGGTATTGCAGCAACTGAGGGATATCTTTTATTTAGATAGTTAGCAAAATCATTAACCGGTGTAAATAGAGTACCAGAAACAATATCAGTAGATGTATTACCGGTTGAAAGATAAAAATATTCTGTTCCCATAAACTTTTCAATACCGGACTTCTCAAGATTTAAATTTAAATTTTCTTCTGTTTCTGTATTTACGGTGTTAATAAAATCACTATCTTTTAAAAAGTTTAATTCATCTGAGGTTGGTTTATAATCAATATTAAAATTATTTGTACCTAGTTCTAGTAAAAAGAAGGGATAACTAGAAATTGCCTGCACTATTGCACTATTAAAATCTAGAAAAAGAGAGGAATCTATATTGTATGTATTATATTCAAAATATTCGTTTCTCTGACCATTTGTAATACCGTATGCTGAGGGTGGTTGAGTAGGGCTTACATCAAGATAATACGGGAATTCATCAAATATATCTTCTATGTTTACTACAAGATTGTTTCTAATATCAGAAAGAGAGAGGTTTAATGTTCTGACAAAATCGGTTAAGTCATCAGTTTCAAGAGATTTGGAAATTTCATTATATACTATTTTTTCAATACCGAAATTACTCCCTTTTAAATTATATCTTAATTGCCCTGTTTTAACGTCATCTCTTAAAGTACTATAATATAAGCAAATATCTTTTATTTTTTTTGCAAAAAACGGTACAGCTATAGCTAAATCCCTATTGTTGTTTAAATCTAAATTTTTTAAAAATCTCTTTTCTTCAGATGAGGTATAGCTTAAAATAATTTCACTTAGAAGGGAGGAGTATGTTTTTTTAATTAATTCTGCTGAATTAACCTTAGATTCGCCTTTTACTTCATACCAGTTATTAAGATAAGATTGATATCTATATAAAAAATCGTCAGCATTAGTAAATAATGAATTATTATACTTTAACCATTCTGTAAAAGATAGAGGAGCGTCTTTATCTATAGCTTCGTCTACATTGCCCAGAGATGTTATAGATGAAGATATTCTTTCATCAATAAATCGTGTTGAATCTAACATTTAAGTATTTAATTGTTATATACAATATCACTACCGCTTAGAAATAGTCTTAACCCTTTAGTTATTTCATAGCTTAGTATATTTTGAACTATTCCGCTGTCTCTAGACCATTCATTAAATGAACTATTATTAAACGATAGTGTAGTGTATGGGTTATCCCAGTCTATTACGTTATTATAAAAGCTATTTTCATTTATATCTATAAATGTATAAAAATTATAATAATCTGATATTCTATTACCTGATAATTCTCTAGGTGCTACTAAGCTCCAGCCCCAATCATAACTAAATGTCGATAAAGGTATAGAAGTATTAAAAGGTATAAGGCTTCCGTTACTATAAATTAAGGAAGTATTAACTAGCTTATAAATACTAGAGAATTTTTCAAAAGCAACAATTGGTATTCCTGATGAAATGCTGCTTGTAAGTGTAGAAAGTTGTGTGCCTAAATTTCTGCCTGGGTTTACCGGTGTATTAAAGTTTAAGTTAAATTTATTTTTTTCTCCCCATAACTTTTTGTGTTTTATTGATAATAAATCTACTAATCTTCTTAATTGTGGTGGAAAGGGGTAATTATATTGCTCAAATTGAATAGAGAGTTCACGGCAAAATGATATTAGCTTATCTAAATTTACTAAATCAATATCGGACGTGTTATTTACATAATTTGCAATTTTTTCATACACTGTTTTCCCTAGCTCATACGGCATGGCGCTAGTACCGCCAACTATGCTACCTAAAAAGTTATCAAAAAAGATTGATTTATCTTCTAAATTTTCTGTATATCTTAAAGATTTGTAAAAACTGCTTGCGTCAAAGTCTTCATTTACTTTAAAAACGGAATATTCACCTTTATCTGAATAAATGTTAAAAAAGTTGGAAGATCCGGAAACTACACGGTAATTAGGTATTGTATCAATGTATTTATTGAGCCACCTGCTACCGAGCCAATCGCCATAAGCTTGCCATCTTTTTTCTTCAAATGCACTTACGTTATTCTCTAAGCTAGATGGTGGGTAATTGAGAGTAACATAGTCTAAGTCAGTAACATCAGTGCTTGAAAGTGCTAAAGTATCAATATAAAAAATCTTATTATTAAGATCGTTAATAACCCAAACAAAGCCATAGGTATCGCATGCAACTCCACCTATACTTTGAATATAATTTGTCTTATTACCTGAACCTGCTATAAAATATGATTTTTGGTTAGTAACTGCATCAACTCTAGTTACTGTATCCCTATTTTCCACTACCCATGCATTTTGTGTTGCGTCTACAGTAATATTACCTAATAATTTAAATCCGCTAAGCGGAAATCCTGGTAAAATATTCCCCTCGTAATCAAATTTATAGAGATAGTCATTACGCTCATCAATATCTTTTGCTGATTTACTTAAATTATAAGTAGTTAACCATACCGCTTTGTTTCTATCTATACATAATTCTACCGGCGAATGCATCCAGGTAAACGGAATTACTTTTAGCGGTGTTCCATTTGTATCATATTTTATTAAAAAGTTTGATGCGGGGTTTGTATACGTAACCCAGACATTATTGTCGATGTCTGTATCAATACTTGAAGGCATTAGAAATTGTTCACCAGCAAACCCGCTTAAGAAAGCTAAACTATAATCGCCACTTAAATTATAAGTAAAGAAATTTTTGCTAGGGTAAGCAACGTTTTTAATATATCCTTCCCATCTATCAATTTTTATACAAGAGGACGAGTCCATAAGAGCTACCCATACATCATTATGACCATCTAACCCAAAACTACAGGGAGCTGCACTAGAGAGTGTAGGTGAAAGTAGATTCACCGTGTAAATTGTACCATCTTCGGCTTTTGCGGGGTAAGCAGATAAGCTAAATGAAGATAACATTTGACCTTTATTATCAAATTTAAAGATCTTATCACTTGCACCATCAGCAAACCACGTATTATATTCTTCTTCAAAAGAAATACCTGATGGAGCAATTTGAATAGCATAAACATTTCTATTATTATCAGAATTAAAAAACTGCTCTTGAGCTGAAAGTGTTAATGTTAGGTAACCAGGACAGTTATCATATATTAATATGGAAAAAAATCTCAATAAAACGTTAAATTCAGGTAACGCTACCCACCCAAACAAGCTATCTTTTGGATAATTGGGTGGATCGCGAATAATAATTGATGCAGTAAGTACACAATTTAATGCAGTTTCTTGTGGTATAAAATACCCTTTGTAAAAGCCTCCTATTGATTGAGGTGCTTCAGAAGTAAAATCATCATAAAACTTGACTGCAGTAAATGGCTTTACTTCATTATTGTTAACTGTAACTATACCAAACTTTAGATTATAAGCTGAAAGAGATGAGAGTGCAGAATTTGTTATAGAAGAAGAAAGTGGTGGATATGTTTTAGTAGTAAAATTATCTATGTCTTTAAATTTTATAACAAAAGGTATTTCGGTGTTTTCCCAGCTTATTTCAGGTATATTAAATCGAGTTGTAGACAGAGCACCTTCACCATCAATACCTGTTGTAGTAACAGATAGTTTGTATGCTGGGTTATGTCTCACTTTAATAATAGGAAGCTGTGTTTGACTTATGTTTTGATACCCTGCGGGCGGGTAGGGAATATAATCATAAACATTATTAAGCTGGGAGTATTTGTCTTTAAATTTTGAGTTATCTAGAGTGGCGTATAAAAAGATAGGCGTTTCACGAGATGTAAAATTTTTAACTTTGTCGTCTGCGTAGAAGAACTCAACTGAACCAGTAGTGCCCGCTAAAATACTTCCTTGATCTTCTTTATTACATCGCACTAATTCAAGCGCGTCATTAATCTTTACATAGATTTCATAGTTTGATGTAATTACTTTGTTTACAGGGGCATATTCAAATACATCACCTACTGGTCTTTTTTCATAAAACCTACTTAAAGTTCTTAAATGAGACCATTTATCACCAAAGAAATTATCTACGTTTTGATAATCACCTGCTGCACCGGATGCATAAAGATATAGTGTATATCCTTCTGCGCTTAACGCATTATATGTCTGCCAGCTGGATTGTCTGTTTACTTTGAGCGGATCGTTAATTTTGCTAGCAGGTACATCGTAAATAAACTTTCTATAATCTTTAAATAAAATCTGATCATTTATATAATTATATATTTTTATTGTAGGTTGATAAGAGCTATCAAAAGAATTGCCAAATTTATCGTATACAGTTAAGGTTACCGGGTATTCACCGGGCCATTGATACCAATGCGTGGCGGTTAGTTCATTTGAAAACGTACCGTCGCCAAAATCCCATCTTACGAGAGTAGTAGAAATATTTTGCAAATCTAAAGGTGAAAAAGATTTTTCAAAATCTGGATAAAATACTAAAGGTGTATTTACAAGCGAAAAACTAGATAAAGAATCACTATTAGAAAAATCTTTTACGTTAAAATAAACGTAATAATAGTTTATTTGATTTGACATTAGAATTCTCGCTGCAACGTTTGTAGAGAAGGTGTAATAACTACTATTTTATTTTCAAAATCTAATGAGTCGTTTAGAAATGGAAATTTAAAATAAGGAAGCTGAAGATCTTGAGTAGTAATTTGTATGTCGGCTTCCGGATAAACAGGATTATATATTAATAAACTTATACCAGGTATTACACTCCTTTCACCGTCCACCGTCCTTACAGTATTTATATCGTTTACACCTTCTAGAGATTTAATTTGATTTGTAATATTAGTAAGACTAACAAATCCACCTAAATTATCTTTTAATGTTGAAAAATAAGTGGCAAATATATTTTTAATTTGATCTTTTATAGCTTCCGGGTTACGCTTTGCTGTAATATCTCTTGTTATTTCTAATGTTGTTGTGGTAGCAATAGTTGGAGAAAGCACTTCGCCTGGTAGTGAGATACCTAGATCCACAGCCATATAAACAGGGTCGTTGACAATGATTTCAGCGGTAGCTAATTTTACCTGTTGTAAATCGTTTAAAATAATTTGTTTTTGTGCAGAATTAAGATAGTTAGCTCTGGTTGTTAATGAAGTTAGTTTTTCTAGCTTAGGTACTGCATAAATGTAAATGTTATTAAAATTACATGAATCTGCAAATTTTACTTGATTAAACAAAACTCTGCTTTCTAAATTTGGTTTTGTAATGCCTAAATCAAAATAATATTTTAAATGTCCGGAAATATAATCCCAATTATTAACTGCCTGAACTGATGAGATTATATTACTATAATTCTTTTTAATATAATTTATAAAATCAGAAGTTGTAATAAGTCTATACTGACTTCTGAAAGTATTGATAGCATTTGTCTTGATACTGTCAACAGATTCTATATCTTGAAACTTTGTAGATGCATCAATGTTAGAAAAAGTAATAGAGTTAGCTTGATCTTGTGTAATGATTTTTAGGTTAGTTGGTATATCGTCATTTTTTATACTTTGAAACCTTGGAGTATTATAAAAAAATAGTTTATTGTTATCTAATAAACCGGGGCCCACTTCACCGGTACTGCCGTTTGAAAGAAGATAATATATAGCTACTTCATCGCCTTCATTTAATTTTTTACCTGTAACACTATTTCCAAACTTAATTTCGTATCTTTGATTTTCGTTTAATCTTATTTCATATACTTGAGAGTTTGATTTTTCTAAAAACAGTGATTGAACTGGCTTCCATTTAACCCATTTAGGCGCATCTACAGAGTTGTCTTTTACATAAACATCTATATTAAAATGATCTATCAATAAATTTGCACCATTACCGTCAACTATAGTTAGTGTCAAAACTTCAAAAGGTTCTCCGGTTGCAACGTAGGTAGGATATTCAACATAAGATCCTTGATAAAGAAGGTTATTATCTTGAAGATCAGTTAATTGTTCAGCTGTTGATGTATTTTTTGAAAAAGTCACATCTTGATTAAAAGAATAATTTGCACCATTGATTGAAAAATAAGAATATCTAGGTATTGTGTATATACCTGACGTAAGACTCTCATTAGCTGCGGCTAGAAAAGATAGAATTGATGTTTGATATCCTACGGGATTATAGTTTAATAATTTTACTATTTTATTAATATTTTCAAATAACTCAGCGGTAGTAAATGTGCTCTCTGAACTTGTTCTGTTCAAGTAAAAAATTAAAACATGATAGGCATAAGCTATAATATCTATTATTGAAGAGACGTTACTACCTTCAAAGTTTTGATCTGTAAAGATATTATTATCATTAAGTCTTGTATTAATTAGACTTTTAAGACTTACAGCATCAAACGCGACATATCCGTCTTGAGCTAATTGAAAATTGTTAAATTCGGTTGCCATAATTACTCATTAAAAAAGAATCCAGTTGTACTTAGTGTTCCTACTAATCTAAAGCTACTAGCTGTAGGTACAGCTGCAACAGAGAGAATTAAGCTGATAACATACTGCTGGTTTATCTCATCTACAGCTACTTCTATATTTTGTATAGTCACTCTAGGTTCAAAATTTATAATAGCTTGAAGTATTTCATTACCTATACTCCTTGCATTAGTCTCGGAGACTCTAGAAAATAAATATTTTTGAAGATTTACACCAAAATATGGATTAAGAATTCTTTGACCAGGTACTGTCGTTATAATATTAAAAATTGAGTTTTTTATTGCAGAATAATCATAATCTAATTTTAAGTCTTTAATTTCGCGTTTTTTTAATAATTCATTGTTTTGAGTATATTCAAACTCCAAATCAAGCTTTAGATCAGTATAGATAAAGTTGCTAGCTGGTCTAACTGGTTCTGCTACAGAATTAATCTTTATAGTTGCCACATTATTATTTATATAACTTTATTTTTTTAAAAACAGTTTTATATATAATAAGAACAATAAATAATTAAGATGAATAAGAATTTTGTCAAAATCTACGAATCTGTAATGCAGAGATATACTAATAGAGGCTTTTTAGCAGGCGATGTTATTACTTTTAAGAAGAACGCTTTAAACAGTGAGTGGTTTAAATCTTTGGGTTCCAACACACAAGAAAAGATAAAACAAATGATAAACAGCGGATTAAACCTAAGAATTTCATCTATAAAAAACGTATTACCTAATGTAGGTGGAGCTGGCAATACAGACTTTACCGGTACCGAAGTAAATCTAGATATTACAACAGAGATAGCTCCGGGTAGATATGGTGATTTTTGTACTATTCCTGGTGATTTAGTAGAAGTTCAATCTAGCTATCCCAATCTACCTCCAGTGCCTGATGTGTTTAAGAAGGATGACCCCGCAAAAAGAGTACATATTAAACCAAAGGAAGTAGGTGATACAGAGAATAAAACACCCTTTCTTGCCCCTCATCAAACTAAACAATCTGATCTAGGAGATGGAAAGCTTTCAGAAGGCGATAGAGAGTTAAAAAATACCAATGTTAAAATTCCTTCTGCTCCTGTAAAGGGTGCAGCTGATCCGGCAAGCTATACCTATCAGTATCTACCTACTAACGCTTAAAAAGCTTAGAGAGCGCTATTAAGCAACTAAAGCAATTAATTTCTTGATCTACTACAAAACTACTTCTATATAAATGTTCAGAAATTGTTAAAAGTAAATCACGCTTACCAGTGTCGTCTTCTAGTTTATAAATGTAATTAAACAAATGTCTTAATAGTGAAACGTAGTCGCTATTAAAAGAACTTTCATTGTCTATTAATGCCTTTCTCAATAAAACAACATTTTGTTTCTTAACCTCGTTAAAAATAAGTTCTAAAACATCATTGTGATTGGAATGAGGTAATATAAGTTTTCCTGTTACTGAGCATTTTTGTAGCTCATTTATACATTTTCTTAAATCAGGGTACTTAGATTTGATAAACTCTAACAAGCTAGCTTTAATATCAGAAGAAATTTCTATTTTTTCGTTCTTTAGAATAAATGCACATCTTTTTACTACACCATCAAGTGAGGGGGTCAAATCGATACTTTGGCATCTGCTTTGCAGAGCGTGTATGACTTTAAATTGATAGTTTGCTGTAAGAATAAATCTGGTTATTTTAGCAAACTCTTCCATAGTATTGCGCAACGCTTTTTGAGCATCAAGAGAGAGACCGTCTGTTTCATCTAAAATAATAACTTTTATATTACCGTCAATGCTTTTTGTTTGTGCAAAACTTGTTACTTTGCTTCGAATTGTATCTATACCGTTTTCATCACTAGCATTAATATAAAGGTATTGGCAGTCTAAAATATCGTTAACAATAATTTTGGCTAAAGTCGTCTTACCTAACCCGGGTGTACCTAAAAATAATAAATTAGGTATTTCTTTTGTTTTTCTATATGATTCTACTATAGTTTTATTATTTTCTGATATAATAAACTCTTCTAATTTTTTAGGTCTGTATTTCTCTACCCAAAGACTTTGAAAATCCATATTATTTACCAGAAGAACCAAATCCTTTTTCACCACGCTCGCTTTTCTCCGCTTTACCCCACTCAACTGGCATGGAAAAATTTAAATAAACTACAAACTGTGCAATTCTATCGCCGGTCTTAACAGAGTAGTCGTTATCCGTTAAATTATATAATTTTATACCAGCATCGCCTCTATATCCACAATCTATAATGCCCGGATGCGCCATAATACCATGCTTAAACCCTAACCCGCTACGAGATTCCACCTTTACCCAATAACCTTCTGGTATATAGGCAAATTTTAACCCCACACTAACAACAGCACTGCCTCGAGCAGGGATTACACTATCTTCTATAGAATATACATCATAGCCAGTGTCCGATTCGTGATTTTTTGTAGGAAGCTTGGCTAAATCATGAGTTTTTTCAAATTTTAACACAGGTAAAAACTGAATATTCGGATCGTCCTTAAGATTGGTATACATATTTTAATTATAATATAAGTTTACAAAAGATCAATATAGATAAATACTAATATGAGCGAAGAACTCAATGAAATGGTAGGTGATTTACTAGATCAACTAAACGATGCTAATAAAAAAGCAGAGGCAGTACGTAAGGAGTCAACCCCTCTTACAAAAGAAAATATGGAAAAATTTGTAATAGAAAAGGCAGGAAGATTAGTAGAAGAAAGTTTGGATGTAATGACTAATGTAAAGGATTATATTTCGTCTGCACCGGAAAGTAAGGATGTTGGTTCATTATCAGAGTTAATAGCAGCAACTGCTACTGCAATAGAAACTCTTAATAAAATTATAGTAACAGATAAAAGAAATGAAACTGTTATTAAAGCAAAAGAGATGGATATTGCTTCTAGAAAAGAATTAAGAGAGGCAGATAATACCACTAAGCTGCTAGCAACAAGAGAGCAAGTGTTTAAAATGTTAATTGATAGTGCTAATAAAAGCGCAAAAATAATAGATGCTGAGATTATAGAGTAGCTTAGCTGTAATCTTTGTTATTATTACATTCAAAAAACTTAGCGTAAAAATCTTTCCATATATTATTAAAGTCAGGTACAAGGTCTTTAAACATTTTAACAAAATCATCTTCTTTAGGAAACTTAGGCAATAATCCTCTCAATTTAGCCTCTAATACATCAGGATCAAATTCTATTTCACCGTCAAATAATGATTTAAAGTCTACAGGACCGACAATAGGCAGTTTAAAATTACAAATTGCGGTTTTTGTTCTTTCTATTGCAGCTAGAAAAGATCTAGGATCATTGAGGTCTAGTGTGTTTTTATATTGTTTATCTACTATATAACTAAATACCTCTCCAAACGACCCTGGATCTACAGAAGGCAATACATTTGGCATATTTAATTCAGGTATTTTTACTATATTGTTAATGCTGCTTACAGATTTAGCTAAGGGATTAGCATCTGTTATTTTTCTAGATAATTCTAAATTATCAAGACCATATTTATCTATTTGATTATTTAAATTTGCTAAATTAACATTTGGTATTCTTAGATTACTATATGCAGCGTTTAATTTTGCTTGTGCAGATTGTGTTAATGAAACCGGTTTTGTTAATTTATAGGTACGAGTTTTATATTTAAATTTATCATTTATTTGCGCAGTGGTTAATTGCTTTTGTTGAGTTGTTTCAATAGTATTACCTATTACTTTTGCTATTGTTCTCGTACTTCTAGATTGCTTTATCTGTTTATGAGAAATATCAAAGTCTTGTAAAGTATTTTCAATATTGGCGCTATACTGTGAGTTATAAATTTGTTGTATGTTACAAGATGTATAATCTCTAGGATTGTACCCTGTTTTATCATTTATATTACTAAAATAACATACATATTCAAAAGTTCTTTGAAATGTTAGCGCTACATTATCCAACAAATCTGGTGAAGAATTATAAAAAGTAAGATAATAGTTTAAATCTGTTACCAGATTTAACCCGTGTGGCTGTGTAGAATCTATAGCTATATTATAGGTATCAGCTACTCTTTGTAAATTTATTAAGCTAGATTTCATTAAGGAGGATGTCTTTAAACTAAGTTCTTCATTAACGCTCTTTGAAACTTCACTAAGCTTATTTGATAAAGATACTGGTACTGTATTTGGTGCTCCAAAACTACAAGTAATATCGAAAATAGGAGATACAGAGTCATCAAATTTAACTCTTGTATTAACAAGCGTACCAATACTATCGCTAGGATCATCTAAGAATGAATATTCTTGTTTATCAGTTTGCTCTTTTATAATATCTATATTGCTACTAAATTTTTTATACCAATAAAAAATGAAATCGTTATCATAATTTTGTAATGTATTTTTATCTAAAGTAGTAAAGAAATTAGATATGCTTGTTATAGGATTAGCACTTTTTTTATTAGTCCAATAATCTACTGAAGTTGAGAGCTGTGGCGTGAGATCGCCGTTAAGCTCTCTCTTACCGCCTGCTACTGTAAGCTCTCTAACTGAAACTCTAGTATTAGTAGTTATAGGTGCTTGGCTTACGTATGTGTTAGTGGGAGGTGGTGTAACTGAAGTGGGTGGCGATACCCTTACCTTCACTACGGGTGGAAATGAGCGCGCCAATCTAAGTTGTTCAGAATAAGAATTTACAAATACATCTATTACTGGTTGCCCTCCTGTATTTCTACTAGCTTGTCTAGTGCGAACTGCACCGCCTGTATCTTCTGCTCTAAACGTATCACCCAATCCAGGTATAGCAATATTACTACCGTAGGGTATATCGTTTTTATAAACCGCAACACTTCTACCGGCTTGAAGAGGACCGTAAATGTTAGAGTTTGCTCCAATTTTTTGTTGTGAATAGTAGTCGGATCCAGGTTCATCGGGCGAATAAAATGTAATACGAGCTTCTACTTCATAAGAACCATCAGAATTTAATGTAGGTGATGTGGGTTTATTATTAATTAAAAGTGGTGGTTGTAGAGAATTTGTGACAAGTGTAGATGTTTTAGCCGGGTTATCTGTAGTTTGAGGAGAATAATCAATACTGCCTATAGAGTTTAAATAATTTGTAAATTTTTTTGTAAAATCTACAGAATTAGTAACATTAGCATCAACTAAATCAGGATAAAGCGTTTTTGTTGAGGTCTTCGTCATATTACTTGCTATTTGTATTTAAGAATAAGTTGTCATAACTGTAAGTTTTTATACATCTTATATCGTTAAAATATTCATTACCTTCAAAAATATGTTTAACTTCAATAACAAAATAAATACCTAAAATTTTACTATCAAAATCACTATAAGGTTGTGCACCTTTTCTATCAATACCAATAAATTTTCCTGCCTGTCTGTGTGTACTGCCTGGTACTCTAAACATAACTGAATTGTTTAAAAAAATACTACTAAAAAGTGCTTTGTTTCTACCTGTACTAAGTCGCTGATCTGCATCTGCTGCAATAATAGAAAAAGTGTTCTTTACATTTTTTTGTAGTAATCTATATTCACCGGGATAAAAATTTGAATATGCAGCATCATAGCTTACTTTATTAAAAGGTGAGACATAATTTTTAAAATAAGCGCTTAAAATAGAATTAATAGTATTACGATTTTCATCTATATTAAATACTTTTTCATTTGAATCATAACTATGCACAACATGCGTTACTAGTTCTTGTTGAGATAATTCACCGGGCATAGGATCATAGACAAAATTATTAATAGTACCATATTTACCTAAATTTAATGCATTGGTAGGGGTAAAGCTTATTGCTTCAATTTCATATTCGTTATTACTATCAGAATATATACCTAAATTAAAAGTCTCGAGATAGTTAGCTCCAATTTGTGATTCTGAACTAGAAGAATTTAAGTATAGAGCTTTAGAGAATGTTTTGCTCAAGCTTTCAAAAATAAAGTTATATGTACCTCTTTCTATTCTTAAAAAACTCTGATCAAAATCATATGTTTTTTCAGAAACATGTCTTCCTAGCAAATAATCTAAACAATCAATACCCTTAAAAGATGCAGGTGATGAAAAATATATCTTAGAACCGCCAGTATCAAAGCTGTCACTAAACGTAATAGGATATCCGTCTGATTCACTAAAAAAATCTTTTAAAAAATTTTTAATAGCATCGCCAGTATTAATACCTCTATCTGTATTGTTTAAATCTAGTACATTTTTATCTTCGATATAGTTTGCGGTAGAAAAATATGAATTTTTTTCTCTTAAAAGCTCATAATATAAATCCCAAAAATATAATTTTTTAAATTTTTCTCCAGGAATTTGTCCTAATATTTCTTCTGTATTGTAAATGACAAATTTAAATAATAATCGAAATGCTTTATTTTCATCATCGCTTCCTGTATAGTTATCATCATTAGACAATTTTGGTAAAATGTCTATTACTAAAATATCTCTTGAATCGCCTTTAAAAATAAATCCTTTGTTTGGAGTAAATGTAGTGCTTGTTTTTGCTTGTTCTTTATTTTTAAAATCAGCTACTCTTTCAACAGCATCGAATTTATTATTAATAATAATATAACCTTTATGAAAAAATCTTGTGAAATCATCTTCAATAACCAAAGAATTAATAGCGCCTATTTTTAATTCCTGATATCTACCATCGACGGAAAGAAGCCCTACCTTAAATCGGTAGGTATTATTATTTATAACATCTAAAAAGTCAGACTTTTGCGAATCAATTATTGTAGTGGCCATATTAGACTAGATTATTTTTAAGTTCATTTAATATTGTAGGGACATATTGTGGTTTAATAATCTTTATTACTGTACCAGCTTCAGGAAATTTAATAGGATTAAATATCTTATTGGTTAAGCAAATAAGCCACCATAAATCTATTGTTTTATAAGCATTAAAACTAACTATCGTCCATGGTGCTTTTGACGTGATTTGCTGATAATACACCAATGATTCATCAATCTTATCTGGCATAAAAACTGATTGTAGTAAATTATAGTAATACTGGTCTTTGCCTGTTTTATACAGTTTAAATATATTCTCATACCTGGTTGTTTTAAGCTGAGGTAAGTCTGATATAGAATTTTGTCTAGTTCCTATCATAGTAAATATTTAGCGCCCACTTATTATGGTTTCTACTATAGAGCCTGCTTGTTGAGTTAGGGTTTTAGTTGATACTAAAGATTCATTATTTAAAACAGAAAACATAAAGTTTTTAGATTCTGAAATAAGACTTTTTACTGTAATGTTTACAACATAGGCGTCAGGTATAATAGCTTTAATTTTTCTTGGTGTTAGTGAATTTACAAAACCTCTTACAACACTCGGGCCGTTGCCAAATCTATTTAAAAGATTACTTAAAAACCCACCACTAGGAGATCTAATGGGTAAAGATTCATCTAAATTTAAGTTCTCTATGTAAGAAAGGTTAAAGTCTAATTCACGTCTAGAGCCTTGAAAGTCTACAGAAATTCTAGAAATATAACAAAATGGTAAAAATTTAACACCTGGTATTTCAACTTGATATAAGACAGGCGGTTCAATTATAGAAAGATTTTTTCTAGATGGTTTATTGTTGTATAGAAGTAAGAAAATTAACTCCCAATTTCTTATTACATCTTCAAAGGTAACTGAGCCTGTATTAATTAAAGGAAACATAAAATTAAATTCTTCTCCTTCATCGCTGTAATTGTAGAATTTTGACTTTTCCACAAAACTAATCTTAGTGGGCTCTCTTAGCATGCTAACTGTACTTGCAATATCTGTCATACCTTCAGCAGCTTTAGATAATAATCCCACAAACGGGTTATTAGCATCTGTAGAAAAGGAGTTGTTTTGCATATTATTATAATCTTGAAAGTAAGGCATAATAAACTCCCATCCTGTGGGATCAGTAATGTATAGATTTTTATAAGGATTTAAATACGGATTCTTATTATAAACCGGGTTATTATCTACAGTAGATGGAAATTTACTGCTTACAAAGTCTTCTGCTGTTGAAACAGCGCCACCAAGAAGAGAAACAATAGAATTTTTTGCTTCTTCTGGCAATGCATTTAATGCAGCTGATACACCTTCTTTAGTTACACCGTAAGAGTATTTTAGCTGAGAAACTAATGCGTTTGCTTTTAATTTAAGCTCTTTTAGATAAATCTTAGGTACTTCTTGACGAGCTTCGTTAAGCTTTGAATAAGTCCAGTAAAAATTATTTACTACATCTACTGTTTCTCCTAAAGGTGTAGTAATACTTTTACCTTGACCGCCCCCTAATGGGGTATTTGTAGGAGAGACGAGAATAGGGGGGTCAGAATCAGCATTAGGATCATAACCATCGTATGATCTAGATCGTGATACGGAAAATACGTGGTTCATATATATACTTAATAGGCAAACAATCTATTCATCATATCAGATCTATAATCTAAATTAGAAGCTGTCTTTTGACTAAACACCATATTAGAAGAACTATTATTTACTACAACATTAGATGCAGGTTCTTGTTTGTCCTTAATTTCAGCTAAAAGTTGATTGTTCGTATTCATTATCTTGTATTCTGCTTCATATAATTTTTCTGTTTTGTTAAAGTGTGATTCAAGCCTTTGACTCAATTTACCTAGTGCTTCTTTAAGCTGATCAACCGATTTAGCTGTTTTTTGATCCATATTTTTAAGAGCGTTTTCAATAGGTCCACCCTTTTTCATCGCCACAATTTGATCATTTTTATCAAATGAATACGAGCCTCTCTTTGAATACATTACTCTTTCATTATCATCCAAGAAATCGCCTGTGGGTATGGGTTGTTTTGTATCTGCTGTTTTTGTTTCTTTGTCTTTTGAAAAATAATTGCTAATAGCTTTACCGCCTTGATAAGCTAACCCTAAAGGTGTAGCGTTTAAAATTAGGTTTTTAATATTGTCTAAGGTAAATAGACTCTTTATCCAGTCTACTAATTGAGAAAGCAAATCTTTTATAACATTTCCTAGGCTAGATAGTTTATCTATATACCAATCTTTAGCTTGAATAAATGTCTTTTTAACATTGTCCCAAGTAAAGTTTTCTTTTAACCAGTCAAACGCAAAAACAACTAATTCTTTTATAGAATTCCATAATTCAGATATTGTTTTTGAAATATCAAAATTTTTAGCATATTCTTTTATTTTATCACCCGCATCTTTATCAAACCAACCTATCATCCACCCTATAATTTTCATAGGTATAGAAAGTAATGCGCTATTCCATTGATTTAAAAGCTGTAATATTCCAGGAATAAAACCTTCTTTAAAGGATTCAAATACTTTATCTATTCTATCTCTTATTTCATCAAAATCAAATAAGTCTAAACCTACTAATTTTGTTATACCAGTAAAAAATTCTATTATGCCTTTTACAACACCAGTTACGGCTTTTTGTAAAAAAGATTTATCTTTAAGCTTAGGATCAGTAAAAGATTGATATAAACCAATAAAAACTTCTACTAATGCAAAAATAGGTCCTAGTGCCCTACCTAAAAGCTTACCTAATCCTGCTCCTGCTTTAAAAGGACCTGAAACAAATTTAAAAATATCACCAAAAAAATCAAATATTGGCTGTAATATTTTGAGAGGCTTTACGCCTTCTGCTTTAGGTAATAAAGATTTAAGAGGGCCAAAAAATTCATCTATTGTCTCGGTAATTTTTGTAAATTTGCTTTTAATTAATTCACCGGGTTTAAAATTTTTAACACCTTCTACTATATCATCAAATTTAGTCTTAATAGTATTAAAAACATCTTCCGCGAGCTTACCTACTTTAGAATTTTTTACCTTTTCAACTAACTCAAAAAATTTACTCTTTAAATTTTCAACAACTTCTTCTATAAATTTACCAAATTTAGATTTTTTTATTTTTTCTACTAACTCAAAAAATTTACTCTTTAAATTTTCAACCATTTCTTCTACAAATTTACCTAGCTTAGAATTACGAATACGTCTACCTAATCCTCTAAACTTACCTTTGATTTTTTCTACAAGGTCTTCAATATACTTTCCTAATTTTGAACTTCTCAAGCGCTCAAATGCTTCAACTAGAGATGTTTTTAATGATAAAAACAACCTTTTTGCTAAATTGCCCCAATCTTTAATACTTTTTATTGCACCAATTATAAACCCAATTATTAACCCCGCAGCAAACGCAAGCAATCCCAATATTATTTTAAGCCAAGGAAATTTTACTTCTGGTTTCTTGGTATCAACTTCAAAATTAACTGCTGATTTAATAGCCTTTACTATAGATTTCTGGCCATCCATTGTCAATCCGTCGATAACAATGGGTGTAGCTTGATACAAGCGCTCTTTTTGACGATATCTATTATTTCTTTCTTCTTCTTGCTTTTCTTTAGAAAGCTTTTCATTTATTCTAGCTTTAAGCTGCTTATCATCCTGGTTATTAGATAAAAAGCCTAATATAGCCCCAAGCTTAGAACTTGTATCGTCTTTTTCCATTAATAATATTTAAGAAAAAGTACTATTATACTGTAAAAAGTGTTTGATCTATATCTATATCAACTGATGTACCGTCTTTTTCGAAATACTTCTTTTCAAACGCTTTAGATGCATTTATAAAATCAATTAATTTATTATTTACACTTAAAGGAAGCTTTTCTAAAACCTGAACTTTTTGAGAAAGTGTAAGTTCGTCGAAGTTAATATCTACAACATCACTTCCTGTGTTAACCGAAACAGTGTTAATATATTTTGTGAGTTCATTAATATAGATCTCACCGACTGCTTCTTTTGCTAGATTATCATCATCTGGTAGAGGTGATATTTTTTTCTTTGTTTCAATGTTAATATTTGTATCTCTAGTAAAAGTGGGTATAGAAGCTTTTACTTTTACTGATTCATCAACTATTTCTGTACTTTTTACATCATTAGGTAATGATATATTATTATCCAATATAAAAGTTAAATCTGTTTCTTTATCTTCTTTTTTATAAACCTTGTGAAGTGAGGCTGCTCTAAGGGCTACTAAAAGATAACTTCTATCTGATAGTAAAAATTCAATTTTTTCTTGACAATTTTCTTTTATAATAGAATTTGCGAGTAAAGCAAAACTTATTCCTGAAAAGGACTTCTCTAAAGCTGATTTAACAGCGTCTTTTTGTTGTTTTGTAGTTAATCCTTTAAATTTTACTTTTTTACCTAACGAAGGTACAAATAATTCAAATTCCTTTTTAAGACTATCTAAAGAAGATAATGCTTCGTTAAATTTTTCCATAAAACTATTTATTTAAAGGTATAGTTTTATCAATATTCTCTTGCTCTTCTTTAAGTTTTTGCATTTCTTGATCGTAAATATTGCAAAGTATAAGATTTTCTGTCAAAGTATTGGAATCTACATAATCTGCGGAATAATTTAATTTACTAACTAAAATATACTGTAACTCTAGTATGTTCTTTAAGTTACTTGTGTATAAAGCTTTTAAGATTTCAAAAAATGACAAATCATAAGGTGAAAGTTTTAATGGTGTGCTGTTTTCTGTAGAGATAAGATCAAAAATTAAATCAGAAAATAAATAGTTAACTTTTTGACTAAATTCTTTTACTTTTACCATAACCTCAGCAGGTAAGCTATCAATAAGCTCTGTTTTCTCAGTTAGAGTGACCTGTAACTCTTGGTTTTTGAAGTATATCTTGTGTATGGAGCTATAATAAGCATCAAAAATATCATTAAAGTATAAATCTTTTGGTAATCCGAGATGTATTTCATAGTTGTCAATATTAAAAGATTGCTGTATATCTATCTTTAAATCTAAGCACTTTGATAAAAATGGTATTAAAGGTTTTTTTACACCCATAGTCTTTTCTGTATATTCAATAGTAGGTGATATAGATGTACATCTTAGTAAAAACAGTGCGCAAAACTTATCAAAATTAGTAAACAGTGTAAAGTTTTCTTTTTCTATCAAAGAACTTTTTAAAATTTCATTAAAACATTCGTCTATATGAGAATTATTTTGATTAATAAGAAATTTATTAATAGTTTTAAATGAAGAAAAGTTTACTTCTTTTAATTTAACGTCTTTTTTTAGAGAGGGTACACTAAAATTAATAAAAAACGACATTATAAAAATCCTAGAGGGTTTATACTACCTAATCCGTTTTGGAAGCTTGTAATTCTAGGTATAGCACCATTGGCAATTCTGTTAACAATATCAGCGATTGGGAGATACAAGTTGTTTTCTACAGTATAATTTGAATAAGTCCAGCGAGTTGCATAAGTAGTAAGCTTGGGATCGCTGTAATCTAAAGACTGCTCTGAAATTTGATAAGGAACACAGTTACTAAAATGAAATACTTTACGAGGAATCATAGAAATACTGTGATATGTAAAAGTATACTCCAATAGTGTCATGTTTACTTTCATATTTTTGGGGTCTTTTCTGTTTTCTACATCACCAGGGCGTGCGCACATACCAAAATGTGAGCTTAAAATTACCCAGGGTCTTAAAACAAAATCAATAAATGAGGTGTTCGTTTCTCTAAATTCTATAACCAAAGAAGGAAATTCTGTTTCACGTGGACCTCCTAATATACCTGGTAAAAATCCTCTGTTATTTGCGACAGATGCTGTTGTAACTGCATATTGCTCTGTGGGAATTGTTATAGAATGAGCAAATAAACAACCTACAATCTTTTGTAAGGGAAAGCTATTTAAAATAGCACGTGCTGTATCAATATCAAATCCTTTTCTAGAACCATCATGTCTTTCTAGTCCTTGAATAATATTAGTTCTTAAAGCTTGAGGGTAGTTATCAATTACTATAATCCACTGTGATGTATTTGGAATTGCAGTAAACCACGACTCCATCTGCACAAGAAAATAATCTCTTGGGCTTATTAACGGTACACCAGGTATATTGAACCCAAACAACTCAATAGCTTGTGGCGCGAAAGCAGGGTTTAATCCAGTACCTAAGCCGGCGACATTTTGTCCAAGTGAGTTTAATGCATTGGTGAACGGATTATTCACCTAATTATTTAATTATCTAAACTAATTATGACAGCTTTCTCCAATAATGATAGGAGACAGTAGCAGTAAATTCTATTGTTTGCCCGGTACCAGCGGCGATATTGTAAGTTAAGGGACCTACATTACGTATGGAAACACCAACAAGCTGATATTGTGCAACCGAATTCATTTGATTGTCAAGTTGAACTAAATCCATAATAGCTGTTTGCTTAGGAGAGAAGTAATTTCCAGTAGAATTAGAATCATCAAAAATATCTCTCGACCACTGTTCAAACTTTTGACGGATTTGAGACTGTGCATCAGCATAAAATACTAGGTCATAAGCTTCACTGTTAGGATAAACAACGTTACCAGGAAGGTTAAAATTAAGACCCATGTAAGGTACTTGTACGTTAGTAATCGAACGAGCAGGCAAAGTAGCAGTTTTTACATATACTAGATCGTTTTGATCAAAAGTTACTGTGCTAGCACCACCGGTATTAATTGATAGTACTCGAAAATTAAAATCACGTGCGAATTCTCTGGTAGTTGCTGCTGTATAAAAGTCTTGAATAAGTTGATTTACATCGGCCATAAAATTATTTATCTCCTTTTACCATTTATGATACTATTTCCTGGAAGTTTGTACCAGTTCTTGTAGCATAGAAGTTGCAGAGAATATATTCAGCAGCGCGAACTGGCTTAATATATACATCAATTACTATACTATTATCATCAATAACTGCTGGTGTGTTGTTTCTTTCGTCACAAATTAACAGATAATCATAGATACCTTGCGTATTCTTAGCATTATCAAATAGCGGTGTTAGGCTATTAATAATTTGAGTTCTAGTAAACAGCGTGTTAGGCTCAAAGATAAAGTATTTAACTGTATCACGAGTAGCAGTTTCGAGATTCAAAAACAATCTACGTACATTAATACGATCAAAAGCGCTTGGTTTCTTTTGAAGGGTCTTTTGACCAAAGATTACAAAACCTTCAGATGGGAAGAATGCTATAGGATTAAGATTAATCTTGTAAAGTTGATCGCGTTGCTTCTGCTTTGGATAAAGAGCAATATCAGTTACACCCGTGAGAACACCGCGGGAGAAGCCTGCGGGTGCATACCAGGGTTGATAATTACTATCAGTGTTAGCCATTGCAGCGGCTGCAAATCCAGAGAAGGGAACCCAAACTTGTTGATTTGAAGCTGCATCAGAAACTTTAACACAATTTGCAAAAGCACATGCATAGCTAGTGTCAATTCCGGAGAATTGATTCTTTAGCGGCCAGTAAATATCATTAGAGAATGTATTTTCATTAGAATCTAATGTCTTAACATTTGAACCCTGTACGAATATATTAGTAATAGGATCTGCAATAAAGAGATGGTCTTTACGATTTTCTGTTAAGTTTAAGAAGGGTGCAACTGCAGCATTGTACCTAGTTACTGATGTAGGTAGTGTGGATGGGTTTTGTACCTTAAGAGAATCTAGCATTGTATCGTAAGGCACTGTATCGTCGAAGAATCCGTCTGTAGAAGGATTGAATGAATTTACGTAAACAGTACCTAAACCAGCTTCAACAGTAATATTAATTGGATATAGATCAACATTATTAACTTTTTCTGTTGCTAGTGTTAGTTTAGAGGGGATATCACCTATTTCTTTTGTAGAAAGATCTTGATTATCATAATCACCTACTGCGTAAAGTGCGTTTGTTGTACCGTATACAGAGTTTAAACTAACAACAGTTGCGGAAGGCGCACCAACACGGGTAGTATAATCTGTTGATGTTTCACCTTCTAAAGGAGTAGCAAGACCAACACTGAGAAAACGTACCTTTTTCTTAGGCTTACCGTTTAAATCCAGCCAAGTGCTGGCAGATTTATTAGAAATATAGGGGTTAGTTACAACGGTAACATTAATTGATTCACCGTTGATTTGCTCGACAAAGAAGCTAACGGGAGGGCCACCAGCTTCACTATTATCTGACGGTTTGAATCCATCGAGCCTGTACGGCTTTCCTGTAATACGTAATCGAGGGCGATTGTATCAGGTGAAAATACAGATTGACGAAGTTTGAATACACCAATTGTAATGGTATCATCAAATTGATCAGAAGAAATATCAAAAGAAGGTATATTTTCTAGTACTTCAGATACTGAGCCTTGAAGCCCGGCGGAATCTGCAGATAGAGTAAAGTTTAGTCTAACAGAAGGTATTTGTACGTAATTGGCATTACCAGCTATTACCTTTGTTTCGCTATTAACCGTATAAACGTTATTTACATCATTAAAAGGTGTAGCGGGATTAAGATTGGTATTATCAATAATACCGATGTAATTACCTTCAAATTTTGTATTAATAGTAGATTGGGACTTATTTAAAACGATTAACCCGGCTCCACTAAGAGAAGCTACTGTATTAAATTCTGTTACACCACCTGTTTGAGGGGACCAGAAAAAACCATCACCACGAAGAATGGAAAGATACTCTTCTTGAGTAAGTTTTAAATGTGTTGGAGTACCAAAGAAATATGAACCATTTTCAAAATCAAGATTATTGGTAGTTACACCGCCTGTATAGCCTTTGACGGGGTATACTAAAGCACTATATTCATCGCTTGTATCAACACCGCTTCCAGCACCATAAGGTAGCCTATAAACTAAAACGTTGGATGGTGAGTTCAGTACAGATTTAACAGAATGATAAAAATATCTTTCTGCAGAATTTGTTGGTGTGCCGAAAACTTGTTCGAATTCGGATAACGATGAAATTGCAATGGGTTCTGAAGAAGGACCTTTGGCAGCAAATCCAGGAACAAATACTGTAGTTGCTGGTGTTCCTGCATTAGCTAAAGATAAGTCTACCTCTTGAATCTGTACTCCGGGACTTTGAATTGTGCGCGCCATATAAAATATTTATGTTTTTCCGATCAAACTTTTAAAAATTCTTACAAATTATCTATCTGTTCAACGAGATTGACTTCCAGCTGAGAATACTCAAAAGTAAAGGAAGTTTCCAATTCTGTTGAAGTTCTATTGTTAAATTCAAGGCTTCCCACAGCTGTAGGAAAAGCTTTCTTATAGACAAACTCAATAATTCTTTTATCATATTCATCTAAAACAAATAAGGAAAAATCAGATCTATATTTAAAATAATCAGCACCTGCATTAATAGCCTTCTGATTTACATTATTTTGAATAAGGTTTTCCGCGTCAAAAATACTAAGATCTACATTGTTTAAAATATTAAGCCATTTAAATATTAGCCAGTAATTATTAAATCTGTTATCGACAGTAAAATTTACAGTAACCGGGGGATAAGGTTCGCGTGAGTAGCTCGAACTAGCTAATGTTTGACCTGAATAGCGAACTTGCAAAGGGCTTACTTGTACTTCTGGAACCGTAACACCAAAAACAGAAAATTGTAAAGCATCGGGAATTACTGTTTCGTTAGTGCGTTCAAATTTGCGAGAAATATCTTTTAAACATTTTGGTAAATTTAATACAAATAAAAATTTATCTTTGCGCGCCTTATTAAAAGGGCTCTGGTTATATGTTTCTAAATTTGCCATATCTTTACATACCTACTAATGATCCCATAATACTTAACTGACCAGTAGTTCCTGACCAGCTGCTATTGGTTATTCTTACTTGATATTTACCGCTCACTATTTGCCACTGGACTCCGGGATCACTAGGAAACCCGGTATTTTTACCCCACACAGTATTGACTAAAGAGGGATAAGATTTGTTAAATCCCATCTCGTGATACCTGTATGCAACACTACTAATATCACCGCTTATTACAAGCTTATAAACAAACATACCGTGTATATCACCCCTACTTACATCATACCAAGTATTAGCTTGCATAGAAGAAAAAGTTCTTTCACCAAATTCCATACCTGCAATTCTTGCTGCAATTTTATTTTGATCGCTTTGAGTAACGTGTAATTTATAAGAAGGTTCAGTACCAATACCGGTATCACCTTCTAAATAATTTTTTGATTTTGCCCCGTAATTATCTGGTTGATAAATTCCCCAACAGCGCTCTATTTTTGCTCCGGATGCTCCAGATAAAGACTCAATAAAAATTCCATAAGAATTTTCTATTGTGCCGGTAGGTTGACCGGCTGATGTAGGTACAAACCCGTGTCGACACCAAATGCCAAAATTTTGAGCTAAGGTACCTTTAAATTCACCATTAGTAATAAACCCTTGAACAGCTAAGCCTATTTTGTAACCGTTGTCGCGAACACCTTGTGCAATTTTTATATTATACAAATCACATTCAGCAGCTTTGGTATAATTTGTAGTATTAGAAGTTATATTAGATTCCAAACTTCCTATATAACAGCGACCTAAAGAATCTGATTTTAAAATTACATTTTTTAAAGTATATCCTGATTCACCGGGTAGTCCGTTGTTAAGACTATAACTAAATGTAGTTGCAGATAAACTATATGTAGTATTTCCTATAGAAACCGGTACTATAGCAACACTAGTAGTGCTAGGGGCTGATGGTAAATTACCAATAGTTATATCTGCCATTTAATTATTTATTGTAAACGGCGGTAACCTTGCGATTCTAAATCAGCTATTTCATTAAAATCAGTCTCCCCTGTCTGTGAGATGACTACCGGTAAAGGCTGTATACCTTCTAGACCTAATCTTTCATTCGAATATAAAGAAGTAGGGTTTATAAAATTTTTAATGCCATAATCTAATGATTTAATTTTTAATGGTTTTCTATTTTTATCATATTCTGCAACTTCAAAATATTTTTCTACTAAATCGCTTTCCAATATAATAAGAGCCCATATTAAACTCATTACTCTATCATCCCAGCTATCAGGCCCGGGTTTTGCAGCCCACGTACCATTTGGATATCTTACAAAGTTTTTAATTTCATTTAATGTTTTTAAGTCTCGTATTTTTAATGCTCTTACCTCATTTAACCAATAACGCATATTCACCACACCTTTATATTTGGTATTAGTATGAGCTTGAACTCCTATTTTATTAAAGGAAACAGGGCCTACTTTTACACCATATGAAACTATGTTTTCATAACCATGGGTATTTTTTAAAGTATCAACAACTTGGGCACCGCAATTATTTCTTTCAATTAACGCTAACGGGTTTCCCCAGTGCTGTAAAATCTCATATAACTTAGCAGTAAAATTATAAGGGCTAATTTGACGATCATGGTATATAGCAGCTTGTTTTATTTCACGCAAATCGGTAACATCTAAAACCTGTATAACGCTTGCCGCCTCTCCAATACCTTCACTTATATCAACTCCCACTACATAAAGTTTATCTTTATCCGGTTCATCCCACAACAAATATTTTCCTTCATTAAAAACAAACTTTGGATCGGTGCATTCGCTTTTCATCTCTTCTAGTAATTTTTCATCCAAAGCACTTTCACCAGTTTCCAAGAAAACATTACCAAACTCTTGATCAAATACTTCTCGACTTCCTAAGGTGCGAATTGTTTTTTCTTTCCACGCCTCATCACGCCCAGGAAATTCCCACCAGTCAACTTTTTCTGCATGCCAATCATTTTTACCATCCATTGCCCCGGTATACAATTCATGAAAAAGATTTCCAGTTCCGTTTGGAGTTGACGCAATAAAAATTTTAGACTTTTTAGAAGACGAAATAATTGGGTATACAGAACTCCAAAACTGCTGTACAAGATGATTGTCGATAAATGCTAACTCATCCAAAATTAATACATTACAACTATCACCTCGACCGGCATCACTGCTGGTAGTTGAAATGCCAATACTAGACCCGTTTCCCAAAGACATTGATGTTTTCCCGTACTCTACAGTTCCTGGTTTAAGGTAGTTAGGTAGTTTTTCGTAAGCTAATCTAACTCTCTTAAAAATATTAATAGCGGTTTGCTCTTTATTAGCGACTATAAGAATGCGTTGGTCTTCAAAAAAACAGGCAATCCACAATGCATATATTGTCATAAGAGTAGTTTTACCTACTTGTCTGGATGCTAGCATACAAACAAATCTATGATCTCTTAAACTTCTTAAAATTCGTTTTTGATAGGTATGAAGTTTAATCTTCATCTTACCTTCATCGAGGTTAGTTATAAAAAAGAAATTCTCTGCAAAGTATAAAATGTTTTTTCTACTACGAGCAATATCTTCTACCCACTCAGGATGAGCCTCATAATCGAATACAGCATCGGTAGTAGGTAAGTTCTGATTACCTAAATAGTACTTACTTTCTTGTTTTTTGGGCATATATACAATAAATACTTAATATGAACGGTGTCAGAACGCTACTCAATATTGGTGAAGTTTATGGTCCTGTACTTGAAGAGAGTAAGAAATACGTTTTTGCTCCTAAGGGTACTTTTAAAACTGCTACTGATAAAAAGCCAGTTCAAGCTAAAGCAGATCCAAAAGCTTTTACTCCTAAGAATTCTGGTCCTGAAGCCGCACAAGGTTTTAAGAAGGATAATATTATTGATCCGGAAAAAGCAAAGGAAGACAATTTTTATACTCCTAAAAAATTCTCGCAAAATCTTGAAAAAACTGAAGTTCAAACAATAAATACTTTTATGAGCAAATCTATATTTGACAAATTGTATGAGGACGTAATGTCCGCCAGCCTGAAGATGTCGAAGCTAATGACGCTGAAGCACTTGGCCTTCCTTCCGGCGATGCCGGTGAAGAAGGTGGTGATGTTTCTTTCACCTTACCTCGTGATGTAGCTCAAAAACTTTGTGATGTACTCCACGCTGCCCTAGGTGAAGAAGAAACCGGTGGCGAAGAGGGCGCTGGTGAAGAAGAAGGCTCCGTTGGTGAAGACGAGCAAGTTCCTTCCGAACAGAATGAAGAGAAGAAGGAAAAGAAAGACGAAGCCGAGGAAGAGGAAGACAATCAAGAAGTTGCCAAAGAAGGCACTGAAATGAAAGAACTTCCTACTTCTGCCGGTCAGTCCCTTCAAAAGAAGGACAATAAAGTCGGCGACGTTACAAATTCTTTAAAGACAAGTGGCCCTGGTGATGCCAAGGTTACTGATAAGGTTGGTAACGATGGTGAAAAAGGTCATGCTCTAGTAGGTGGTGGAATAAAGGGCGGTGCCCCCACATCCCCTAAGGGTAAGGCTAACGTTGTTGATGCTAAGACAAGTAAGGTAGGTGCTTACTTGGCTGGTCTAAAATAATAAGTCAAATAGTAAAAAAAGGGCCTGATCTTCGGATTAGGCCTTTTTTTTTGCTTAAATATCTATATGAATACCTTTAAGGATCATTGGCGTAAGTTTAATAAGAAAGGTAATTTCGTTAAAAAGCGTCATGAAGGTTTAGGTGCTACTAAAGCCTCACAAACACGATTTGTTCCTATGTGTCATAGATCTACTAATGATAATCAGAAGGTAAAAGGGATATTACGTAAGAATAGTGGAAAAGTCGTTTTAAACAGAGCAGACATAAAGCAAATTGAAAATGAATATAACTTAAAGTATTCTTCTACTACACCTAAAAAATTAGGTAATACCGGGGTAGTTTTAAGATATGACCCTACAATCAGAAGGGTGGTATTAGAAAAATGAGTGTAGCGTATTATACCGGTAACCCCACACCAAAGATATATCCGTTTACTTTTGAAGATAACCTTTGTTTTAGATATTCTGCAAAAGCTAATAATAACTGCGAACGTAACAACTATTCTAATTACTGGAGAGAGCAGATTAATCTTTACGGTCAACAAGTAGGTTATATAGTTAATAATACAACTACATTAAGCGCAGATATGTTGTACGGTGAACAGCCCACACAAGCTTATTCACCACCTCAAAATATTATAATGGCAATTAATTTAAATGAAAATGCTTTAATGTTAAGTAAATTTGGTCTAGTTTCAGATGATGAGGTCACTGCTTTTATCCATATAAGCGCGTTCTATGAAACGTTTGGCATTGGTGCAGAACCTAAATCTGGTGACTTGTTCCAGCTTGTAGAATATGGTAATGATAGACCTGGTGGTAGAAATGGTAACATATATGAAATCACACAACGATTAGATCAAGATATTGCACAGATTAACCCTTTAATGGGACATTATGTTTGGTTAATTAAAGCTAAACGTTTTGAATATTCTTTTGAACCGGGTGTTACTCCAGAGAATCAAAACCAACAAGTATTTGAAGATAAGAAAAATAATACCGTAACGGGTGCAGATAAACCTTATGATTATTCAGCTGAAGAAGCATCTAAGAAAGTTTTTGATTATACAAAAACAGACTATTCGGATGTCTACGGAGGATATTATTAAATATCTTATTGTATGGCTGACGTAACAATATCTCAATTGACAAAAGGTACACCTGCGGGTAATAATGTTTTACCGTATAGTACAGGAAGTAATACATTAGGTGTCCCGGTAAGCGCTTTATTTCAAAATACTACTAAAATAGGATTTAATACCACGGACCCTTTATATAGTTACCATTTAATTTATAATGAGTCAGCAGATATACCTGGGCTAATGCTAAGAAACAATTCTACCCCCGGGATAGCCTATCTATCTGTTAATGCTAGTGCAAATAATTGTGGAATAAAATCTTATAACTCTGCTCATCCAACTAAACCCTCTTACAATGAGATAGGCAATTGGTCCTCTGAAGGACAGCTTTCTTTAGTAGTAAGAAACGAAACAAGAATGCATATCGATGGTTCCGGAAGAATAACTAAACCTTATCAACCTGCATTTGCAATTCAAGCCGTTCAAAAAACTTACGCTCATGTTGCATCAAATTTTACAAAAATAACAGATTTTTCTCCTATAAATCAAAATAATATTAATGCTAATAGTTCTTTTGATTTTGTTAATGGAAGATATATTGCTCCTGTAGGAGGGATATATCATATTTCAGGAATGTTAAGGTTAGATCCTTCTCCTTCTAATTGGATGTATGCAATGATTTTTATAAACGGTTCATCTTATTATAATACAGGAGCTCTCCCGAGTCTTAATATTGTTAATCCATCAAACAGTTTTGCAGCTACTAATTTAAGTATGTTAGTAAAATTAAATGCTAACGATATTTTAGAATTTTATTTTGGTGCTTCAAACAATAATTCCTATACAATATATCAACAGACTTGCTTCTATGGCTATCTATTAGGATAAAGCTGGCTCTTCTTTTACTGCGTCGTAATTGGGGATATTTTCGTTCTTTAGTTTAGAAATAAATTGATCTGCCTCTCTACAAGAATTAAATTCTACTTCTATTTTTTGACGAGTTTGGTCAACAAAAACATATACTAGCTTATCTTTATCTTTTCTAATGTTAAATAAAGAATAAGCTTTACCGGGCATAAAACGCCTATCCCTTATTCCTAATTTAGGATTAGAATTTACGACAAAGCTGGTTCCAAGGATGTAGTGCATGTTTTAAGCTTCTTAGGAATATTTATCGATTCGTTCATGATTACCTCTTCAATCATAGACTCATATCTTTCAACTATATACTTTTGAAAAGCAAGAGGTTTCACCCAATCTACGTCTTTATTATGAAGGTCCATTTTAAAATGAGTTGCTTTACGGGAGATAATATCCAAAGCTTCAATTAAACATAACCACCGAGTATACTCGTCAATGGCAAGCTTATGATTTTTAGTTTTAGTTTCTACTGTTATGTATCTTTTTGATGAGGGTGATCGCATATCCTAGTATTATTAGGGAAATATCATTAACGTCAAGTATATTTTTCTGTTTATTTAAAATAAAAAGATTATTATAAAAAGCTTCAAAATTGAGATTAAAGCTGTCAAAAAAAGTTTTAGTAGCTGTTATTATTTCTTGCTGATGTTCAGTAATTTCAAAATTAGCTTTTAAAGAAGAACTAAAACATTCTGAGAACAAGCTTATAAAGTTTTTAATAATCTGCTTGTCGTTATTATTATTAGTTTTATAAAAAACTAATCCTTTCTCAAAGCTTGCTAAGGATGAAAGTGTTAATGATTTTTTTATTAAAAGAACTACCTCGTCTAACACAAGAGGAGGTAATTGTTGCTTTTCAATAAGAGCACTAGAAGGTGTCTCAGAAGTAATTTTTTGTACGCTTTCAGGTATTTGCATTAGTTAATTTCTCCGTAATATTTTTATTTAGTAAGGTAATATCAGTATTTAAAATAGGTTCAGTTACTATTGCTGTCTCCGGTGTAATAAAAACGCTAACTGCTTTACTGCATTCACTGCACTTATATTTGTTATCAGTATTAAGTCGAATAGGTACTATTTCTTTTACCTGTTTGTAGCAAGGACATACTACTTCTAATGATTGAAGCGAAAATTCTTTTATACGCTCGTTTTCTAGTTTTTTATTTTGTAGCGCTGTATATGTATTTAGAGTTGTTACATATCCGTAATAAAGAGCAAACTGAATAACTATACCAAACCCTACACCTACAAAAAAAGAAGAATTAAATGTAATGAACAACACACCAAATAAACAAGAAACAATTACTAGGGTTGCTATTTGTGAAAGTAGCTTTTTGAGCATTAATGTATTATAACTAATTATAAATCTTTTGCAACAGGTGTTTTAGTCGAATCTATAATACTATTAAGTTCTTTTAAAATAATGTCAAGTCTATCTATAATAATTTGAACTTGTTCTTTAGCTTCTTTATTTTTTTCTATTAAAGGATTTTTAAGAGATGTTTTAAATAAGTTTTTAGAATTTTCTGCATTTAAATAAAGATTACCTAATTGTTCTATTACGCTAGGTAAAGGATAAGGGTGAGGCTTTTCTACTTTTACGTCATTAGGGCTTTGATTAACAGATTTATCAAACAAATCTTTTAAAGTAACTCGTTGTGAGCCAAGTTCTCTAGAAGCTATGCCAGATGTCCATTTGTTATAATAGTTTACAAAATCTTCAAACAAAACCTTGTTTTTCACTAAATTATTTATGTTTTAATATAAATATTATTATGAACCTCTTTGAACGTTCTTTTAGTGTAGTTTTAGAAGCAGACGAAACACCTGCACCGGCTCCAGCCCCAGCCCCTCAGTCAGACAGAGAAGCCATGGCACAGACTTTAAATACAACAAAGCCTGAAGATTATGATGTACAGCAACCGGGAAGAGAAAAACTTATCGATCACGTTAAAGCTGAACAGGGTGTTAAATTAAAAGAATGGGTTTCTAAAATAGATGAATTTATTAAGTTCTTAAACGGCACCGAACAAACATCCATGCAAGTCCAACTTCATGCAGCTCCTTGTGATTCAATTTTTGAAGATATTGCAAGAAGCGAAAAAAAGAAAATCGCAAGACTTGCTGCAGAGCTTAGCTCACTAAGCGAATCGCTTAAGGGTTACCTAATTTCATCGAACGACAGATAAAGCTAGATCGCCTTTCATTCCTTCAAAACTGTTCTCTATAATAAATTCAGGTTCTATCATATCTAGTTTTTTATCTATACAAAAGTCATTTATATCTTTATACTTTTTACCTATATTTTCTGGCCATAAAAACACGCATTCATTATTTTGTAAAAGTTTTTTAGTTTTATTCTTACTAGCACTATCCTTCCATTGACTGTCTAACACCCATACCTTTTTAAAAAATTTAAAAGGCTGTAGCTGATGTTCTTGTAATTTTGAAAATGTATTACTACTATTTTCTTGAATACCTGCAACTGCTGTACCGTTTTTAATAAAAAATGAATCAATAGGTCCTTCAAAAATAAAAATATAATCTAAATTTGTATCTATTTTATTAATATTATAGAGAGATTTTTCGCCGTTTATCTTGCTGAGATATTTCGGATAGAACTTAGCATCTTTATCAAAAATAAGACGAGATTGATAAAAAATGATTTCATTATTTTCATTATAAAAAGGTATAATAATTCTATTTTTATGAACCTTATCTTTTAATGAAACCCATAGCGTATCAGGTTTGTTAACGGCATTATCAAGACGACGCTTCTTAACTAACTCTAATGCAGCTTGAATAACATCATTATCCTTATAGTAGTTTATTTGATTTGGATCAAATATGTTTATGGAGTCTGTTGGCAATCTTTCAACATTAATAACCTTTGGCGTTAGTTCATTATCCTGTTGAAGCGTCTCTAACGGTATGATATCATATTCTTTTGTTTCTTGTATAATCTCGTTAAATGATAGACCTGATACTTCTTGTATCCATTTTACTGTATCGCTATACCACCCGCAATTATGACAACATATTATATTATCATCTACTATATAAATACATCTGCGTTTTTTAAGCCAAGACTTACCCTCTCTACAAATAGGACACCCGGCAATATAGGTATTGCTTAGTCTTTTAAATTTAGGATATCCTGCGTATTGATAAAATTTTTGCAGTATATATTCGGGCGGTATTATCACACAGCTATTATAATAGTACTAAAAGAAGAAACAAGAATTACTTCTTTTTAATATCTTTAACAGACACAATACCTTTACGAATAAAGGTACCAGAAGCGGGATCAATATATTCGGCTTCAACAACTTCTTTGCCTTCACGAATATAAGTCTTTAGAACAGGCTTTACAATTTGTCCACTTATAGGCGAAACAATCGGTTTAGGGTCTATAATATCCATGTAAGTATTTACTGTTTATTATTGCTTTTCAACCGTATTTGTTGATTGGTTTTTAAGATATTGACGACGACAAACATCATACACGTCATTGGGTAATTTTTTAACTATATCTACTATTTTATTTTCTAAACCAAAATTAAATTTTTCCTTAGATACAGATCTAACTAATAAATCAGGTAAAGAGAGAAAAATATAATCTTTTGATAGAGAGTCAGTCTCCATAAAAACAAACATTTCCCCCAAATAAACTCCGCCTGTAATTGCATACAAATACCTTTTTTTAGGGTGTTTTGTTTTGAAGAAATTTTTAAGAATTGTGCTCACTTAAACTACCAATGCATTTTTCTAATGAATCAAATACTGGGGGTAACTGCAAATCTAGTTCTGCTATTTTATTATCAGAAAGTACACAATTAGACCTGTTTGCTTTAAGGCTAAGTGAATTAATATCTACAAATGTCCAGTTAGGGTTAATAAGATTATTTCTAGATAGTAAATCAACTATTTGCTTTGCATTTGCAGATCCAGGATTAATAACATTATAAATACCGGGAAGTATTTTATAATATTCTAACTTAATAAATTTTTCTATAAAAACTAATAAATCTTCTAAACAAGTTAAGCTATTATCAAAGCTAACTAAATTACTATAATTTAATATTTTATTTAAAAAGTTTCTATCTGAATTAAATCCGCAAAATGGCATTCTAATTCTCAAGTTTGTAGTAACATCTTTGTTACATAAAATTTCATTTAAATGTTTACATTTAGAATAGAAACTACTTTCAGTACTGTAAATGCCAAAATTAGGAATATCGTCTTCTGTAAAATTTTTCTCATATCCGGAAAATATACACCCACTAGAGACGTTAATTAACCAAAATTTATTTCTCTTACAAAAATGACTTAAAGATACTGGAAGTTCTGTATTGTACTTTAAGCATAATTCTTTATTTGATTCACAACCATCAACATTAGGTCTGCCAGTATAACCGGAGCAATTTAAGATAATAATATCTTCATAATCATTATGATGAATATGCTGAGTCTCTCTAATATAGCGCTTTAAAGCTATTGAATCAAAATAATCGACTTCTTTTCTGCTAATAGCTGTTACATGATTGTCTGTATTTTTCGAAAGCTCAGAAAACAGATATGTACCTACATATCCTTTTCCTAAAATTATAATATTAGGCACAATTTATTTTATAATGCTTAATCTCTATCTCCAGGAAAATCTTTACTATTATTGTTGAAGATAAATTTATTTAAAAGTGTGCCTAGTGAATCTGCTTCCTGTTGATTGTGTGCAGAAATCATAGAAATAGGCTCACCTTCTAAATTATAACCAATAAGAATAAAGCTGTTTAAAAATTCAGTTATTTGCGCACAGAGTACATCGAGATCTTTTTTATTAGAAGCTTTTTCTTTTAATTGATCGCGGAGAAAAGAAACGAGTGCCTTGTGTGTAAGTTCTTTGATTTCCTTATTTTCATTAGGATCAAAGCTTTCTTTCTTTTTTTCAGGCTTTTTGTCTTTCATCATAAGTATTTAATCTTTTTGACAAATATCTATCACGTCCGTGATAATTAATGTTGTTTGCTACACCGTGTCTAATTAGATAATCAATAATGACTTCTATACTATCTGTTTTAATAAAAAAGTTTTTTGGTATTCTTTTTCCACCATCGTGTATTTCAAATAAAACCTCGTTGATGTTCTCTTTGTTAACATAACAAGTAATTAGCACAGATGCCTCGCTTGGATTAACCATTATAGTCCAAATGCGAGGATCATCCTTTGAATAAACATTAAAAAGCTTTATAACGATAAACCCATTATCTCTTAATCTTTTTATAAAATAACTAGGTGTTCTTACTTTGTTTTTTCTCATATTAGTTAGCTAAAGCTGATACAACAAACTTAAACCGAGCATTATTAAGTTCGAGATCTAACGTCAATACTCCCATTTTTGTTATTAATTGAGCTTGAAGCTCTTTATATCTCATAGAAGAAATTATTCTAAATATTTCAAAATTCAACGGCACTGCAAGAGCAAACTGTGTTCCAGAATAGTTATCAGCAATTTGTATACCATAAGAATCAATATTAGCTCTAGTTTTATCTGTTAGCTCACCAAACACAATACTATCTTTTACGGATATATAAACTTTGTTTGTCTCTGTACTAATAGAGCTTCCTTTTACTAAATTTACAACTGAAGCATAGGGTAATGTAAATGTACCATCAAATGTAAAAGTTTTTAGCTTTTCTACATTAAGCTTGGGGGTAGTAATTATACCATCATCATACAAATGATATTTAAACCTAACGCTCTTAGAACTATATCCAATAAAATTAGAAGATATATCTAGTTCAAAAGAATCTAATTCAATACAGCTTATAACTCTATATAGTTTTTTTAGATCAGGTACATTTAATGTCTTAATTGCATTGATACTTTTATCTATATAGCTAGAGTCTACGATAATCGTATTATCACTTGTAGAGATAAGTGAGGATATTTTACCTGTATTAACCTGAATAACTGCACTATCGGTAATTTTACTAAGAGGGCTGAGAAAATTATTTAAGAATTCTTCTTTATTACTAACGCTAAGGGTCATTGTATAATAATAACTCCTTAGCTAAGAATATCAATCATTAGATGATAACTTATTATCAATGCGCATTAAAATAGTTTTAATTTCTGTTAATGCGTTTAAAATATCACTATACTTGGCTTTTTTATCAAAATCAAACTCTAATTGATTAGGATCGTGCTGTACCGGTATTGGGGCAGGTTGCTGATGTACAATACGAGCTTGTTGGGGTTGAATATTCATACCCGCATTAACTACAGAAGCGTAAGGCTGTGAGTTTCTGCTTTGCGGAATAGCCTGAACTACTCGCACAGGATCAATTGTCTTACCTTGTAGGGTTTGATTTTTTGAAATAATAGATGAATCCAACTCTTTTAAAGCACCAGAAAGGTTTTGACCTATAAACTGTATAGTAGTAAGCTTAATTTCTTCTGGTGTAAGATCTTTTAAAAGAGGGTCCATTATAGATCTTTAAGAAGCTCGTTAATAGAATCGTCCTCTTCAACCTTTTCTGCCTTAGTGGCAGGCTTCTTAACAACCGCAGCCTGAACAACCGGTGCTGGAGCAGAAGTCTTTGAAGTAATAACTTCTTCTTCAACATCTTTTGTTCCATGATAGTGAGTATCAAGCAAGTCCTTGAGCTCATCATAGCTTTTAACTGTGACGTAAGACTCAAGGTCAAAAGCACTGCTGTAAACCTTTTTGTACGAATCTTCATCTAACCCCTCAATTTCCTTAGGAGTAGAAAACTTAGATGAAACATAAGTAGGGTAATCGCCTTGCTTTTCTACCTTAATACGGAGATTACATCCCTTAGGAGAAAGATCAAAAATGCGAGGGCCTAACTCTTGTGCTTCTTCGCCCTCAATAGCGTCCATAATAATCTTATGCAACTGACGACCAAAGCGAAGAACCTTTGTCTTGCCGTTATTTTCCTGATTTACAGGATCATTAACAATATAAACATTAACAAGCCAATTCTCTCTGCGCTTAATAGCCAATGCCTTTTCTTTTTCCTTTTCAGTACCGTTACGCAAAACCCTGTAGCGCTCTTCAGCAATAGGATCGCGTTGATTCCATGTAGTAGGGCTTACGGCAGTAATAAGCTGACCGGTTGTAAGGCTATTCCAGCCATAAGAATAGTAGTGAAAAAATGTCTTAGACGGGTCTTTGACATTAGGTAAAAGACGAACAGTATAGGTGTTTCCAACCTCGCAACGAAGATAATCTTTAATCTTGGATGCCGTAGATTCATTATCCTTGGTTAGGGCCCCTTTAATACTTTCAAACATCGACGCGGTAAATGTACTCATAAAGATATAATACTAGCTATAATCGGTAAATCAAGAACTATTTGAAATTTTTTTAAGGCCAAGTTCAACTAATTTTACAGCCTTTTGAGAATTAAAAAGACGAGTTCTAAAATTTTGAATATTATTGTAAATGTCTTCACCAATAATAAATTTAGTTATTTCCGGATCTCTTGTTTTTAATTGCTTTTCAAAATTAACAAAACCTAAAAGTGTATATATGTTAACTTTATGTTCTTTTAGATGAAGTAAAAAAGAATATTCATTATTAGTTTGATGTGTTATATAGTTAAAAACATTAATATTTCTTTCTCTACAAAAATTATTTATAAATACTAGAGATTCTTTAATATTTTTTAATTGTTCTTCACTATCAGGATCTAAATTAATTTTCTTTTTTTGCAAAAGAGTATATGCCTTAGTTGCTTTAAGGGAAGTAAAATATTCTATAGGAAAATAATTTTCATCAGGATAAAGCTCATAAGGTGCATTAAAAAAATCATCTATTTTAATATGTGGAAACCGTTTTAAAAAAGAAGAAAGTTTTTTAATTTGAACATAAACTTTATCGTCAAGTTTTTCAAAATTTTTTCTAAGCTTAAAGGGTAGTTTGTTTCTACTGCGCGTTATTCTTAAAAAAGTATTATAGACAAATTTATCGAATTCAGATATCACATTAAGTGTTTCCACTTATTTCTAACTAACTGCTTTTTTATCTTTCTTAAAGCGCTTGGCTTATAAAAACGTCTCTTCAACCTTAGCTCATCGAGTACCCCGGAATTTAAAAATTCACGATTAAATCTACTTAAAGCCTTTTCAAAATAGGCTTTATCCATACATTTTTTTGGATCGAGTTTTATTTTAGCATTAACCATCATAGCAGATTCTTTTTGTGAGTGTTGAGAAATTTCATAACGTACTTACTTTTATACAATCCTGAGTCAAATTGCAAGAAAAATTTAATTGCGCTAAAATCATTTTTTAATTCACAATACTTTAGAAATAATTCTCTCACATTTTTATTTTTGAGTAACAAAATAAACACATTAGCTAAATTTAATTTTTTAGTATTTAGTAAAGTAATTAAAGAACAAAAGGAAAGGAACAAATGAGTTTGTTCATATTCATTAATTTGTTCTGCTGGATCGTACCCTTTCACTCTCAACAACTAATTATTATTTAGTTGTTGTAAATCAATTGTCTATTGATAGTTTAGATAGAGTATTAATAGAAGATGTACTAGCCTCCGTGTCATTAAGATGCTCGTCCTCTGTAATAGTTAATGTAGAATAGTCTATTCGCATAGCGCAATGTCCAAAATTTGGCCCAAGCCTATTCTTCATAAAGCCCATCTTTATTACACCAAGCTCTCTATCTGTATCGTCCTGCCAAATACTAAGAATTACGTCACCTGTCATAGCTAGTCCTATACTTTCAGATATTGTCTTTAATCCAGGATCTGTTGTTTCATATCCATCTCTATTAAGCTGGGTGGCAGATATAATCGGACACTTAAAGGTATAGGATAATGCTCTAAGTTGCTCAGTACAGACTTTTACTCGCTCGTAGCTCGTATCACCTATAGTAGTGTGTAAAAGATTAACATAATCTAATACAATTGCATCAATTTTAATTCCTTTTTGAATTAGTTTTTTGATAAATGCTTTTAAATGATTACATGTAATAGAAGCTGGTGGAAATTCTTTAATAATAATTTTTGAATTAGGGTTCTCCACACAATACTCGTTAATTTGATTCTTTAATGTCTCTGATTCTACCTTAAGCTGACTAAGAGGAATCTTAGAAACACTAGAACAAAGTCTTTTTGCGTAAATAAGTTCAGGCATTTCAAGTGAAACCAATAATACAGTTTTACCTTGATTAGCAATGTTAATTGCTATATTACCTAGAAAAATACTCTTTCCAATGTTTGTTTCTCCTGCAAACAAATACAATGCTCTACCTTCTTCAAGAAAACCGCCACCGATTCTATCATCCATCCATTTCCATTTTGAAGGTATAAACTTTTCGTTTGAGTTTAAATCTTGAATAACTTTATCTATATCTGTAAAAAGATCTAATCCCACTTCTGTCGTTAGCGAAAGACTACAAGCTTTTTCAAACTTAGAAAGTATTTTTGATGTATCAACACTGTTTTTAGTAATATCATCTACCACATCCATCATTGTGTGATAAACAGCTTTTTCTTTTAAAAATATTTCTGTGTTTACAGACAATTCATCGTTATTAAGATTTTTATCTATATTATTAAAAAGAGTAACAACATTTTTAAGAGATGTTTTTAGTTCATCGGTTGTAAGATAAGACTTAATTTCAGTAATAGAAGGCTTTGTGTTTCTCTTTTCATAAAAATCAGCAATAATAGAGAATACAGATTTAATGTCTTTATTCTTAAAATAAATAGGCTTAACATAGTCTACAATAGAAGCTAAATAAGTCTCGTCGGTTAATGCTTTATAAGCAATAATAGTCTCAAAGTAATCAAGATCTAACTTAGCCATTAGTTTATAATAGTATATCTTCTACAAGAATCAATTACTGTATTCTTGTAAAAACTTTTCCTGACTTTTAAGAAAAATATCGTCATTAACATTAGAAAGCCCGGGTGATTTATGGACAACCCAGATAGGTGCAACACCTAGTTTAAGCTTAAGGTTATTTGCATCTAAAGAGCTTGCGATATCATAGTGATGAAATGTATAATTTTCGTTAAATTTAAATCCTGTTTCTAAAATTTTTTTTGTATTTATACTTAAAAATAACCCGTCTAATATTGCTACCCTTGAAGGTGTTGGACCAAAACTAGTCATAAAAATTTGCTTATCATTAAAAGAATGTGCGACAGCACCTCTTAAATTATTGCTACCCATGCCCCCGCACATTAAATGCCAAAGAGCAAGCTTTTGTATTTTAGGATTTATACCACCGGCTAAGCCAATAATATCAAATTGTTTATGAAACGTCTCAAGTTTTTCGTGGATATTAAAATCATCTATGTAAACGTCATCGTGAACAAACACAATATAATCAAATGATTTTGCATTTTCTTTTAAAAAATTATTATAACATTTGCTCAGTCCCTCTGTATTGTTTTCTTTATAATATGACATTATGAGTTCGTTAGGAAGGGCTTTAATAATCTTGCTAACGCTTCTCTTGTAAGGTGTACCTTCAATCTTATTTCTTGTAACGCTAAAAAATGCTATTTTCATGAGTAAAATGGTGAGTTGGTTTGAAATTTACCTACAGAAGTAATACCTTCTGTTGTTAAAAGATATATTAAACCTTCCTCCAATGCAACGTAATCTTCATGTTTAATAGAAGAAAATGCATTGTTAAGAAAATCTGCATAGACTGTACTACCTGAGCGCGCTAAATACGTACTACTTGACTTTTGATTGTACATCCAAAGACCAAAAGTACCCTTAAGCAGTGAGCATGTCTTTTTAATTGCTACAACTTCATCATCATCAGAATCCTTTTGAAACTTAGCTAAGAGAGGTGCAATAACGGAGGAATCTACTACATTGTAAGACTTTTTATCTGTTAACAGGTTTTTTAATTCTTTATCGTTGGTTAAGACGCCGTTATGTGCAATAATCCAATCCTTGTATTGAAAGGGATGAGACGTCTTAGGTGAAAATGTTCTTTGTGAGGATGTGGGTGCTTGAGTGTGTCCTAAGTAAAATGAAAAATCGGTAATCTTTTTTCGCTTTTTACCATATTCAATTACTAGCTTGTTAGTTAAACTCGCGACCCCCGGGGTCTTGAGAATAGCATGAAGTCTTTTTCCGACCAGCAGTCCGCCGTAAGAAAACGTACCGCGTTTCTTATTGTCCTTATAAAGCTTTACATAATTAGCAAAGTCTTTAGCACCAAATATGCCGCAAATATTCTTATACCTCCTAATTTATTATAATAAAAAGAATAAATATTTCAAGATGAATAAGGACTGTAAACTCATATTCGAAGCGTATTTAGAGAAAAAACCTATTTCGGAAGCACCTATTTACGGTGATGACATAGGATATACCGGTGATATAGAAAAAGCTCCTGGCGGTGGCTATGGTATTGGTAAAGCAGCAACACGAGAAGGAAAATCTAAAACAGAAATAGCTAATCATCTTTTACAGCAAATAAAATCTAAATTATTTAAACCTGAGCATCATGTTGTCGATGGAAAAGAATATTCGTTGTTTTATCCTGGTTCAAAAATGAAATTTAGAACAGATTTAGAAAAATTAATTAAAAATGAACTTAAGTTAGGTGGAACTGAAGCAAAATATACAGCTCGAGTTGTAGATAATCTTTTAAATGTTGTAAAGGTCGATCTCGAAGGCGGTGCCTCAGCTAACCCCGTTGCAGTTAAAAAGGCAATTGATGCAGGTGTAACTGGTCAAAAAATAACGGCTCCGCAGACTGAAACGCCCGCCCCTGCCCCTGGGGTAAGTACCA